>Ga0180433_10000280_pt1 | contig 90032 bp, 91 predicted proteins | sample SS_ome_8_FD_132980 | JGI IMG/M metagenome (GOLD analysis project Ga0180433, IMG submission 132980) | Hypersaline lake sediment archaeal communities from the Salton Sea, California, USA - SS_1_D_1 metaG | ecosystem: Environmental > Aquatic > Non-marine Saline and Alkaline > Hypersaline >... | reverse complement strand
CTAAGTGCTAAGTGCTAAGTGCTAAGTGCTAAGTGCTAAGTGCTAAGTGCTAAGTGCTAAGTGCTAAGTGCTAAGTGCTAAGTGCTAAGTGCTAAAGCGAAGATAGTTGAAGAAGTGACCGGTCAATAGAAAGAAAATACACCTCGAGAGTCAAGAATCAAGAGCAAAGAGACAAGCTTGTCGGTAATCGGAGGAAGACAGGATTCGGGTTTCCGGATTCAGGATTCTTGCTTCCGGCTTCCTCCAGGCTATCCCTCATTATGCAATAATCAATAGCCCTTCCCCCTCATCGCCCGTCTTTCGTCTCTGGATTCTGACTTCCCCCCCCTTACCCACTATCCACCATCCACTATCCATTATCCATTATCCACTATACATTATTCATTCTCCCCCTCTCGCATCTTGTCACTGTTCACTCGTTACTGTCACTTCCTTCCTGCTTCCGCAGCCCCCTGAAAAACTCCTGAAGCAGGCTCTGGGCCTTGTGTTCGAGAATACCCCCGTAGACTTCCGGCTGATGATTGAGGTCTCGCGACGCGGTAATATTCATTACGGTCCCACAAGCCCCCATTTTCGCGTCATAGGCGCCGAACACAACCCGGCCTACTTTTGCGTTGACAATCGCGCCTGCGCACATAGGACAGGGCTCAAGCGTGACGGCAAGCGTGCAGTCGCTGAGGTATTTGCTTCCGAGAGTCGCCATCGCCGAGGTCAAAGCTATCATTTCGGCATGAGCGGTGGCATCCGTAAGCTCCTCAACCTGATTATATCCTCTGCCGATAATATGCCCGTTGGCGTCAAACACCACCGCGCCAACAGGCACCTCTTTTTTCTCATATGCCTTGATCGCCTCGCGAAAGGCCGGTTCCATGAAGTATGAAAGATTCATTCGCCGTATCTGTTCGTTTTAATTTCCCTTCTATGCGCTACACATCAGGACACCTCTATGTATTCCACGAAATTCAATTGCTTCGTTGAGCGGATAGAAAGGAGTTTCTCCGCTCCGTTCGCTTTGCACCTGAACCGCTCATAACAAGAGATTGAGGCACCCATTATTTTATCTAACGGGCAATTTTTGCTATTATAAGCTTTTTGTTTGCCACTTTCATGAGCAATCATCTTGTTGTGCTATTTTAACTAACACGCCAGACCATGAATATTCACGAATATCAAGGTAAGGATATCCTGCGCAAATTCGGGGTTTCCGTACCAAAAGGCATCGTCGCATTTTCTCCTGCTGAAGCAAGGCAGGCGGCCGAACAGCTTTTTGAAGAGCAGGAAAGCAACGTTGTCGTAGTCAAAGCCCAGATACATGCCGGGGGAAGAGGAAAAGCCGGTGGGGTCAAACTTGCCAAATCTCCGGAAGAAGCCTATGAAATCGCCGGACAGATTCTCGGCGCAACCCTGGTGACGCACCAGACAGGCCCAGAGGGCAAAGAGGTCAGACGACTTCTTGTTGAAGAGGGAATGAACATCGAAAAAGAGTTTTACGTAGGCATCACCCTTGATCGTGCCACATCGAATAACGTGCTCATGGTTTCTACGGAAGGCGGCATGGAAATCGAAAAAGTCGCCGAAGAGACGCCGGATAAAATCCTGAAAATCCAGATCGATCCGCTGCACGGCCTCCTTGGATTCCAGGCTCGTCAGGCTGCCTTCTTCCTTGAACTTGATGGTGAGAGGTTCAAAAACGGCGTCAAATTCATAACCGCGCTCTATAACGCCTATGTCTCCATAGACGCATCTCTGGCGGAAATCAATCCGCTGGTAGTTACCGCGGAAGGCCGTGTTCTTGCACTCGATGCGAAAATCAACTTTGACTCAAACGCTCTCTACCGCCATAAAGATTTCCTTGAACTCAGAGATACCGGTGAAGAGGACCCGTTTGAAGTTGAAGCCTCAAAATCAAACCTCAACTATGTCCGTCTCGACGGCAACGTCGGCTGCATGGTCAATGGCGCAGGTCTGGCAATGGGAACGATGGACATGATCCAGTTAGCAGGCGGCAAGCCGGCCAACTTCCTCGACGTAGGCGGTACGGCAAGCCCTGAAACCGTTACGGAAGGCTTCAAAATCATCATGAGTGACAAAAATGTCAAGGCTATCCTCGTTAACATTTTCGGCGGAATCGTGCGTTGTGACCGCGTCGCGGCAGGCGTTATTGAAGCTGCCAAAAAGGTAGGCCTCAACCTTCCCGTCATTGTCAGGCTTGAAGGCACCAACGCTGAAGCAGCGCAGACAATGCTTGACGAATCCGGTCTCAACCTTATTTCGGCAAACGGACTGCGGGACGCGGCGGAAAAAGTCAACGAGGCACTGGCAGGATAGTGCTAATGCGTGGTTCAGCAGAGAAGCCCCCGCCAGCACAGGGGGCTTTTTGTTGCAACGCTACAACGTATTCATTTCGATGTTGTCGAAATTCCTTCTGTAATATCTCATATAATCAACCTTTCGTTCGAGCGCCTCGATAACGACTTGGGAGAAGTTGACCTTCTCCAGTTTATGCGCACTCCCAAGCCCTCCGGGACTGAACACGTTGATCTCCATCAGCTTGTCGCCTACAATATCCAGGCCGACAAGAAACATCCCGTCCTGAACAATCCTCGGTCTGACGATCTCGGCTATACGCAGGTGGGTTTCACTGATTTCAGCGTGAGCTATCTTGCCCCCGGCATGTATATTGCTTCGTATATCATCTCCATGCCTGATACGCTGAAACGCCGCGTATCTGCCGTTGCTTTTCAACGGCTGGCCATTCATGAGAAACAAACGGGTGTCTCCCTCCATGGCTTCAGGCAGATATTACCGGGCAAAAACGTACCCGTCACGGCTCACCGCTTCGACAAACACATTCAGTCCACCAGGACCTTCTCCTCTATGAATCGTTACGAGTGAACGACAAAACATGTCGAAAAAAACATCACCTGCCAAGAAGCCCGCCAAAGCCTTTATGAAAGAAATATACATGAACACGTCTGTAACAGGGGAAAATACCTTGCCGGTCAATACTATTATCATTATCCGGACGATAACCTGACTGCAAGAAAAAAAGAAGGGAAATAAAGCGAGGGTTTAACCAGCTGCAGAGGCGCTCTCACGCCTCCTTCACCGGGCTCGACAACAAACCAGTAAACGCTAAAACATGGATCACGTTATCTTAACACATATCATCATTTGCATAACCTAATCATCAAAACACTGGATTGTTGCAGAACATTTTAAGCAGCAACACTAACCTAACAGGATAGTAAAAGTACTTGTTCCTACTCAAGCACCTTCATAATATCAGACGACCATTTTTTTAAATCCTTGCATCTTTTTTTAAATAAAATGAAAAAAGTGCCTTTCGTACTTCCTGATATGATATCAGCATTGAACAGGACGGATTGTTGATCCATATACTTATTAGCAGTCTTGACCGCGGTGCGGAAAATCACTTTTTCTCAACGCCTGTACATACCGTGTCAGCTAATGAGAACCATGCGTCAAGGGGCACACAATACCTTTGCATCTCTTGATGCAGCTTTCATGATTTATTGTATCTTTGTTTCTCATCCGTGTTTTTCCCTAACCAACAGCCTCTTTTTCAACTGTATGTTTGAAGCCCGAAATATCTACCTGAGCGCAGGCACAAAGGAACTTCTGGTCAATACTTCCTTCCGTATCGGTGACAGGGATCGTGTCGGCCTTGTAGGACTGAACGGCACAGGCAAATCGACTCTGCTGCGGCTGATCGCAAAAACATCTTCCGGCAGCACTGCACAATCAAACGGGCAGTTCATCAAATCATCCACGACAACCATAGGCTATCTTCCTCAGGAAATCTCTTTCGAGAACGATCTGGAAAAAACAGCGCTGCACTATGCGCTCCTGGCAAATAAAAAGCTCTTCGATCTGTCTGAAGAGATCGACACCCTGCAGGACGCACTGGCGGCACCGGAGCACGACCATACAAGCGAAGCCTATCACCAGATCATCGAGAAATACAGCAACGCGTCCCATGAATACGAGCGCCTTGGCGGCTACCGTATGCAGGCCGAGGCTGAAAAGGTTCTTTCCGGGTTAGGATTCAGCGCTACCGATTTCAGCAAAAAAGTCAAGGAATTTTCCGGCGGCTGGCAGATGCGTCTGCATATCTGCAAACTCCTTCTCCAGAATCCCACACTACTGCTGCTCGATGAGCCGACAAACCATCTTGATATCGATTCTCTCCGATGGCTTGAAAACTACCTGCTGAACTACGAGCACAGCTATATCATCGTTTCCCATGACCGCTTCTTCCTCGACAAGCTGACCACCCGGACACTCGAGATACAGTTCAACACAATTACAGAGTACAAGGGAAATTACAGTCTGTATGAAAAACAGAAAGCTGAACGTTTTGAACTCATGATGGCCAAATACGAAAATGACCGCAAAAAGATGGCTGACCTGAAATCTTTTGTGGATCGCTTTCGCTATAAGGCGACCAAGGCCCGGCAGGCGCAGAGTCGGCTTCGTCAGATGCAGAAGCTCGAAGAGGAACTTCAGGCACCCGAAGAAGACCTGTCAAAAATCTCGTTCAGTTTTCCCAAAGCAAAACCGTCAGGCAAAGAGGTCATGAGACTGCTGGGAGTATCGAAATCGTACCGGTTGCCTGACGGCACAGAGAAAAAGGTTCTCGAAGGCATCGATCTTGAAGTCATGAGAGGAGATCGCATAGCGATTGTCGGCTCGAACGGCGCAGGTAAAACCACATTCTGCAAAATCGTTTCTGGCAGCATAGATTTCGAAGGCACCCTTTCCATGGGGCATAACGTGAGCCTGAGCTACTTCGCCCAGCACCAGACCGAAAACCTCGATTCCGAAAAGACAATCCTTGCCGAAATGCTCGATGCCGCGCCTGACTCGGAAGCACAGCGCAGGGTACGCGACATACTCGGTTGCTTTCTCTTCAGCGGTGATGCAGTTGAAAAAAAAATCGGCGTCCTGTCCGGAGGAGAGAAATCAAGGGTCGCACTCGCAAGGATCCTGCTGCAGGCATCCAACCTGCTCATCATGGACGAACCGACCAACCATCTCGACATGCGTTCCAAAGAGATGCTGATCGAATCCCTGGAAAATTACGACGGCACACTGATGCTGGTCAGCCATGACCGCTACTTTCTCGACAGTCTTGTCAACAAGGTCATTGAAATCAAAAACGGCTCCCTGGCGGTTCACCTCGGGAGTTACGCAGAATACCTTGAAAAAGCTGACAGATCCTTCGAAGAGGAACGAAAAAAAGCATCAGAGACGGAGAAGAAAAACAGGAAGGGAAAAACCGGGTCGTCCAAAGCCGGAAAAACAAAAAAAAACGATCACGATCCGGACAGGCAAAACACCGTCAAGCTTGAAAAAAAAATCCAGCAGCTGGAAGAAAAAAAGAAAGAGTACGAAGCAACAATGACTTCCTCAACGTTTTACTCACAGCCAAAGGAAGAAACAGAGAAAACCATTGCCCTCTACGAACAACTCTGTGCCGAGATCGATATGCTCTACAAAAAGTGGGAATCTGAACTCTCGTGACAGAAACATCTGTCAGCTCATCAAGGTCACACAACCGGATTTCCTCGGCTCAGGCTCAGGTACCGGAGAAGCACTGTAACCGAATACCGCAGCCGCATAGGGTTTATGACTATCCGGAAAAACAATACCGAGTTCATTGAAAAGAGCTTTTCCTTTCTCTGTAGCGTAAAACATCATGACAGAGTGCATCCAGCATGAGCCTATATCGAGCGATGCGGCTGCAAGCAACATGTTCTGCATTGCCAGAGTGCAGTCATATTGGGGAGCAAGGGCATTGGCGTCTCCTGTAACGATAACAAGTGCAGGAGCCTTGTAGAAAACGCTGAAATCTTCACGAGCAGCCACATCACGCAACGCCTCGACATCAGATTCCAGAAAAACAGATTTGCAGGAAGCTTCGAGCCTGTCAAGCAGGGAGCGGTTCTGAATAACGGTAAAATGCCACGGCTGCTGGTTCATCGCGCTCGGGGCATAGGTTCCGGCTTCAACAATCAGATCAAGTGATGCCGGGTCAAGCCTGTCTGGTTTATAGGAACGTATACTTCTGCGACTGAGTATTGTCTTAATGGTTTGGGTCGTCATGATCTTCCTTGGCTTTTTGACTTTCAACAACTGACACGCAGGCATCGACAACATCATAGTTGTTGTTCACATGCATATCAGCGAGCGATTTCAGAGAACGGACATGGCGATGCTCACGCTCAAGAACCTCCCAACGGTAACCGTCTGCAGGTTCCTTGCAGCGGACCACCTGACTGATTTTGGTTTCATGATAGGTAAGGTCGATAAACACCCTCAGATCGATATCTTCGGTACGTATAGCGTACAACCCGTCGATAATCAACAACTGTACCTTGCTGAAATCCGTAAACAGCTGATCGATTTCCTCTGTAATAATATCGATACAGGGAATGAATACCTGCCGGTTATTCCGGAAATCGTCAATATTAGTGTGTAATAGTTCCCAGTCGTATTCCTCAAAGCCAACGCAAGTATAACCATTGCTGATCCTGTGCTCACGTCGTTCAAGCGGAGGAACCAGGTAGTAGTTGTCAGTATGAAGAACCTTGACGCGAATAGACCGTTCTTTAAGCAGAAGAGCGAGTGAATGAGCCAATTCCGATTTCCCGGCACCTGATTCACCTGAAATTGCAACAACAAACTTACAGGCAGGATCTTGTTGTTCAATAACCTTCAGGTCTGCGATCACCCTCTTCAGAATGGTTCTTGCCGCGGACTTATGCTGATCGTTGATCAGCAGAACATCACCTAACATAGTATCATGTACTTCTTAATTCTGTATCTCAGGTAGTGTATGAATACACCTCTCCTCTTAAGAAAATAAGCGATTTAATGCCGGATTTCAATGAAGAATAGCATGTTTTCCTCCCATACACTGCCTGATTCCCCGGGTATTTCTTTTGCCGCCATATAAAAAAAGGTGGCCGAAGCCACCTCTACATCTCTATAATAACATAAATCCACGCATCAATCCACATTCTCCGCTTCTTTGGCTATACGAGCTTTCTCGATGTATTGGGCCTGAATATCCCTCGATACGTTATAGGCTTTTGAAAGGCTGTCTGATCTCCAGAGCAGAGCATCAAACGCCATACATATATTTCTGAGAAAAGGAATCCCTGCTTCGGTAACCCGAACCCCGTTTTCACTCAGTTCGACTATACCGTCATTCTGCATGTCTTCCAGACGATACCTGGCAACGTCGAGTTCATCACAGTAAAGCTTCGGATCAGCCCATGATGTCTCCTGTTTGCACATCAGATTGAGAATATGACGACGAAGAACAAGGTCTTCGTCAGTCAGAAGATGACCTCGATGCAAAGGGAAACGTCCGTTGTTGACCTCGCGGATGTAGTCCTCGTGAAAACGTTCATTCTGGGCAAACGCATACCACGTATCGCTTATTGATGATGAACCGAGAGCGAGCATCATCTGGGTTGTATTTTCCGTATATCCCATGAAGTTCCTGTGAAGCGTGCCGTTTTTAGCCGCAACGTAAAGAGCGTCACCCTCAAGGGCAAAATGGTCCATGCCTATCTCATGGTATCCGATCGATTCAAGCATTTCAAGCCCCTTGTCGTACAACTCCTGCTTGACGGCCCCGACCGGCAGGTCCGCCTCCTTGAACTTGCGCTGCCCTTCGTACATGTGTGGATTATGACCGTAAGCGTAGAAGGCTATACGGTCAGGCTTGAGTTCCATAACCTTGCTGATCGTATCAGTAACGGTCGCAAGCGTCTGTTTTGGTAAACCGTAAACAAGGTCGAAATTGATCGACGTAAAGCCGATCTTTCTTGCGATATCGACTTTTTCCTTAACAAGCTCAAAGGGCTGCAGTCTGTTTATCTCCTCCTGCACAACAGGATCAAAATCCTGAATCCCGAAACTCATTCGGCGGAATCCGACACTGTAAAGCGCCTCAAGATGCTCCGTTGTTGTAGAGCGGGGATTTGTCTCAAAACTAAACATGTAACCATCCATACGGTTGACATGCTCGTAAAGGCCATTAATGAGCTTAATAAGATTATCCGGGCTGAAAAAAGTCGGAGTGCCTCCTCCAATATGCATCTCCTTGACATTGAGCGTACCGGGGAACACATCAAGATACATCTGCCACTCTTTTAGAAGAGCTTCAAGGTAAGGCTCCTCATAGACATGATCCTGCGTTCTATATGCATTACATCCGCAGAAATAGCAGTGGTTCTCGCAGTATGGAATATGAATGTACATACTCACACCGGTTGTATCATTACTATCGTTGAAGCCCTTGATCATAGCTTCTTTCCACTGCTCCTGAGTTACACCATCCGTGCTCCACGATGGAATCGTCGGATAACTTGTATAACGAGGTCCTGGATTGCTGTATTTATCCGCAAGATTTATTGCCATTGTAATCTTCCTCTACAAATGTTACTTTTCATATTCCTGTACCCGTGAAAATACACAAAACTCGGCAAATTCATAAAAAAAAGGGCACCTGACCTCAGCAATGCCCGATCATTTATACGTATGACAACTCTATCAAAAAACGCGTCCCCGGTGGTCGGCATCCTTATGGGATCTGACTCCGATTTCGATATCATGAAAGAGGCCGCGGCGGTCCTCGACGAGTTCAGTATTCCTTATGAAATGTCTGTCATTTCAGCACACCGCACACCGAAGGATCTGGAAGCATACGCCACCAAAGCAAAGAGCAACGGACTCAAGATCATTATCGCCGGCGCGGGAGCCGCAGCACACCTGCCGGGTGTTACGGCAGCGTTTACCGTACTGCCTGTAATCGGCGTACCGATTTTCAACAAAAAACTCAGCGGACAGGATTCGCTGTATTCGATCGTGCAGATGCCTCCAGGAATTCCGGTCGCGACAGTCGGGATCGACAATGCCAGAAACGGGGCTCTCATGGCTGTTCATATCCTTGCGTTAACCGATCCGTCAATAATGAGTTCTCTGGAAGAGTTCCGTGAGAAACTTGCTGAAGCTTCCCGCCTGAAAAACAGGAAAGTACAGGAAAAACTCCATGCCAACAGCTGAGTACTGGATTGACAAGCTGGATCTTTCACAACACCCCGAAGGGGGGTATTACCGTGAAACCTATCGCAGCAAAACGACCTATAACTTCGCCAAAAGTCCTGTTTTCTCAGGAAAACGGCCGTATGCAACAGCGATCTACTACCTCCTGAGGGAAAATGATCGCTCGATGCTGCACAGGATCAAATCCGATGAACTCTGGTTTTACCATGCCGGCAGCCCTCTTACCGTGTATCTGTTTCACGATGTAGGTTTTATGTCATCGTTTACCCTTGACTCCGGTACCGGAACCCTGCAGGGTATCGTTCCGGCAAACACCTGTTTCGGGGCACGACTTGAAAACCCTGCTCCGGACGCATTTTCACTCACAAGCTGTGTTGTTTCACCCGGATTTGATTTCAGCGACTTCACCATGGCCGACAGGAACTCCCTGACAAGAAAATTCCCGCAGCACAAGGATCTGATCAGGGATCTCTCCTGACCCGATCCTGATCGTTTTTTGCCTTTATCCCTTCTGCAATCTTACCCATAAGGGAAGAGGCGCTCTCCGGGCAACTCCTCCTTTATGCATAGCGGTCGCTGCCGCATCCTGACCTTCTTCATATACCGGAGATACCGAGACAGGTGAGCATGACCGGGAATTTCATGTTCACCTGCCGTCATGCTACATCATGTCTGCGAACAACGTCAGATAGACATTTCTTCCCGGCGCAAAGATCGGACGGGATTGTCCTTTGATGGAACGGTTCAAATGTTCATAATACGCTTCATCAAACAGGTTCTTCACCCCTGCGGTAACCCCTATGCTCTTGTTGATCTTGTAGGTGACGCCGACACCAAGCAGGGTAAATGAGGGGGTGTCCGTCTCGCCAAAAGCGGTTGAAACCCGATCCTGTGCGGTAACATGCCGCAACGTAACCATAGGCATCAAGGTGTTGTCGAGGTAACTTCCCCACAAGGTGTACCTGAAATCAAGTGGAGCTATTTCAGGCAGGGGCTCGTTTCTCACCCGATCCTCTCCATAGGTCCAGGCAAGGCTCGCCTGATGCTTCAACCCGGCAAACAAACGCTGTTTCCAGATCACTTCAAAGCCGGTCATGAAAGCATCGTCTATGTTCACATACCGCCTGACACCCGGGCTTGACGGCATCGCGGGCTTAAGGGATGGATCGATCTCGGAAGAGATATAGTCCTGAAGCAATGAAGCAAAAATACCGATATCAAGAGATGTATTGCCGGTCAGGTAAGCCAGGGTCAGGTCTATCTGATTGTTAATCTCTGGCTTCAGAGCCGGATTACCCAGCATTTCATAGGGGTCCCTGCCGACAGGAAATGAATTGATATACCGTTCGGTTATGCTTCCGCTCCGTTGAGCACGTCCCAGCCACAATCCGAGGGACAGCTCATCAGACACATGTTTTATACCGCCGATACTGAAATTCGGATTGATATCATTGGCTTCAATCTCGGGATTTTTAGCCGCGAAGTCCTGGCTTAGATCGGTAGCCCTTGCATCATTGTATTCCAGTCGTCCGGAAGCAATAAGATCGAAACCGGGAAATGAATGATAGTATTCACCGAATATGCCTGGTTTTGCGATCTGTCCTCCATTCCAGACATTGTCATGCACTGTTTTACCCGCCATGGGACCCATCAGAAATTCCCTTGTTCTTTCTCCCTCAGCACGCTCGATCCTGACATCGATCCCTGAATACAGTCTCCCGTTTTCAAATACCCAGGTGCCTTCACTACGACCGCCATAACTTACAGTATTGGCTTCAGTTGTTGCATCAAGCATTCTGGGATGAAGATCCTTTCCCAGATTATCCATCGTGTGGTCTACAAATGAAGCAAAGAGACCTGTTTCCCAGTTATCAAAGTCGCCGCCTTGATAACTACGTTCATATTTTGCGTTGAACAACCATGTTTTATCGGAGCGCAGGTCCATCGGCAGTGCGGGAAAATCAGTATCCCTGGCATTGTTATGCATTGCAGTCACCGTCAGCTTCTGATTATCGGCCAGTTTCAGCCCCATTCTGCTGCCCATGCTCGCCCGCTGAAATGATGACGGAACAGTGACAGCATCTCCATCCGTGTAGTCATCACCTTTGGAAAAAGACCCGAAGAGTCCAAGATCATATGTCCGATCTCTCAGACCGACAACCCCTTCGGAGCGATACACCTCACCGTTACTCTCGAAACCCCCTGACATCCGACCGTAGAGATCCTGCTCTCTGGAAAATCTGACAGGATTGGACTCAAATACGATCGTTCCGCCAAAACCTGTTCCATACCTGAAAGAATGCGGCCCTTTGTAAATTTCGACCTGCTCAATCATGTTGGGAGGTATCTGACTGGTCGGAGGGTCCATGCGATTGGGACAACCTGCCGCCGAGCAAAGCAAACCATCAACTACAATATTGAGCTGATCGTACTTGTAGCCTCGCAACACCGGATCAAACCCGTAGCTGCCGCTTTTACGGATACTGCTTACAGCAGCAGACTGGTTCAGGAGCGCACCGGCGTCATGCGATAACCTGTCGTTGAAGTCAAGACCAATCTTTTCCACATCACCCGGTTTCGGACGCACAGCAATAATTGTCACCGGCTTGGCGATCAGCCTCTGTTCTCTGAAGAGACGGCCTTTTTTGAAAGCATCTCGTACCTGAGAGTCGGTGACAAACCATTCTCCGTATCCGACATGGGAGAAAAACAGTGTATCGTTTTCAACATACTCAATGGTAATGACCCCACTGTTGTCTGTTGACCCGTTTTGCGAGCTGTATCGGTACCTTGCCCGTTCAATAGGTTCCTGCGTAGAGTGGTCAAGCAGTTGAATCGACCCTTCATTTCCCTGGGCCAGACCCGGTTCAGGGCATAGCAGCAGCAGCCCCGCAACGAGAGGGAAAAGTATTTTATTCATCATGATAAGTATTCCTCTTTGTTAGTACAGTGATACCGCAACCGGCATCAAAATATAATTACACACAGTACAACAGAAAGGATCTGGGAGGCGGTGTCGGTATAGCGGAGAAGTGTTCACGCAATGATACTTCCGGACAGAAAAAACGAGGGTTTCTCTCGTCTAGTCCATAAAAATTCAGGATGTTTGTTTGAAGAATTCCAGGGAAACTCTCTTTTACAGAGAGCGCATGCCGACCCTGTTTACCGCGGGAATGCTCATCCCTGTTGACTTGCTGCAATCGTTTCTTGAGATAGCATTTTCCTCTGCAGTTCATTTCAGGCTTGTCCCTGTTGATACAGAGGTTTTCGGCGATATAGTTCTGATGCAGGCTATACTCAATCAATGGCGTCAGGGGCCGCATAAGCAGTAGAAAATAGAAGGCACATACGAGTATGCTTGTACATTGCTTTATACCCATACCTTCTTGTACCATAAACGATTGTCTTAAAAAAAAAGCGTGTACCACGGCCTGCCTTTCCCTGTCTATCGGGCTCAGCTGCAGGCAACCGGATAGAGACTCAGCCCGGCTGATAGCTGTGAACACTGCTTTGCGCCGAGGGCAGATAGTTTACCCCGAACCAGCTCACCAGAAGCACGACAAACGCCAGACCGAGGAACCATTGCAGGCGGCGTCTCTCAACCTTTTCAGCATTGAGAAGCAGGCAGGCAAGATAGGCAAGCCATGCAAGAAAAGCCCTGGTCTCTTTTGGGTCCCAGGTCCAGTAGTGCCCCCAGGCTTCCTTTGCCCAGAAAGCGCCGAAAAGAAGTCCGAATGTCAGAAACACAAAACCCAGTATTGCCAGATAGTGCCCCACAACCTCGCTTTGATCATTTCGACGCAAGCGATAATCGAGGTAGATGTTGTGCCATGCAGCTGCCGAGGCTGCGGCAAGAAAAACAACCATCACCACTGTTCCTGCCCCCATAAGCAGATTCAAGATACTGCCCCCCCGGCCAGCCAGGCGCCGCGACCCTCTTGCCTCAGCACTTCGGCCAGATACCCCTTTTGTTGAACAAGCCGCAAGACACTGTCACATGGTTCGCCTTCCATTAGAAGCACATCAAGAAGGTCTCCATCTTCAATTTGAGAAAGCTTCAGCATTGCCCTTACTATGGTCATGGGACAACGCTCTTTTGTAACATCAAGGAAATGCAACATAAAAAATCGCCCTGTTGTTCATAGTAGAAGCCGCTCTCAGACATGCAATACCATCATCGTGACGGTTACGGAGCCACCCTAGTGATCGCAGGCAGGTATTTCTTCGTCCCGCAAATCTGTGATGGAGGGCTTTTCAGAACAGACGGCACAGCCCGGATTTTTCCGAAGACTTACCTTCCTGAAATTCATGGTCAGGGCATCGAAGGTCAACAGTTCATCAGCAAGAAGTTCTCCGGCTCCCGTGATAAACTTCAATGCCTCAGCAGCCTGAATCGTCCCGAGCATACCGGCAACAACACCAAGTACGCCGGATTCGAAACAGGAGGGAATCATATTTTTCGATGGTGTTTTATGAAACACGCACCGGTAACAGGCGCTCTCTTTCGGAAGCACCGTCATTGTCTGTCCGCTGAAGCTCAGAATACCCCCGTGAGAGAAGGGAATGCGCTTCATCACACAGGCATCGTTGATGAGAAACTTTGTCGGGAAATTATCGGTACCGTCGATAACGAAATCATAGCCCTCTATGATACTCCCGATATTCGCGGCATTGACAAACGCCTGTATCGGCTCAACGATAACGTCAGGATTGATAGCCTTGATCTTCTCCCTCGCGGAAGCCACCTTGGGTGATCCGATATCTCCGGTACAATGGATGATCTGCCGCTGAAGGTTAGAGATCTCCACCACATCGCCATCAACGACCCCTATCGTGCCGACACCGGCGGCGGCGCAGTACATCGCCGCCGGAGATCCGAGCCCACCCGTGCCGATTATCAGCACCTTTGCCTGCATCAGCTTCTCCTGACCCTCGAAACCAACCGAATCAAGCAGAATATTTCGGCTGTAGCGCTCCAGCTGCTGCCGTGTAAAATCAATCATGAGCCTGCTATCGTCTTTTCTCTCTCCTGTAAAAAACTCTGCGCGCCGCAAATTCACTCCTGGTCCACGGCAACGCTGAACAGATATCCCAACCAGGTAACAGTTCATACTATATACAGAATAGTCAAGAACAATCATCACCACCTGGCAGAGCCGGATGAAACCGGGGGCTGCCCCCTGTCAGTTCAGAACGATCACTGTAGAGCATTTTACCGTAAAACCCTAAAAGAAAACAGAAGCATCCTGTAGACTATTTTTTATTTAGGAAAATTACTCTATAATTAGTAGCGAAATGACGGTAAAACATTCCCCGATCCCTGAATCATACTCTCGTTTGCAACGTTGAGTTTCCGGTTAGCGTTGGGTTGGAAATGTTTTGCAACACTTCAATACATACCGGTTAATTCAGACGATCTACACCTCAGGAAGGATAAACGATGAAACATGTCGTGATCGTTGGTGGCGGCTTTGCCGGCATCAATGCAGCAAAAGAACTTGGAAACAGGCGTGACATCAGAATCACCCTTATAGACAGAAAAAATTATCACCTTTTCCAACCCCTGCTCTATCAGGTTGCCATGTCGGCGCTTGGCGCAGGCGATATAGCCGAGCCGTTGAGAAACATGCTCGCAAGGTATAAAAACATCACCGTATTTAAAGGCGCTGTTGAAAATGTAGACAAAAGCAGAAAAATCATACAGACAGAATTCGGCGAGATGTCCTATGACTATCTGATCCTTGCCTGCGGGGTCAAACACCACTACTTCGGCCACGAAGAGTGGGAGGAAAATGCTCCCGGCCTGAAAACCATAGCCCAGGCGACGGAGATACGGCGGAGGGTGATGGAAGCATATGAGGCGGCGGAAAGAACATCCGACCCCGTAGAACGGAAAAAATTGCTGACCTTCGTCATCGTGGGCGGCGGCCCGACAGGGGTCGAGCTTGCCGGTTCGATTGGAGAGATGAGCCGTTTTACCCTCTCAAAGTTCTACAAGCACATCGACCCGAAACTCACAAGAATATTTATTGTAGAGGCTGCTCCGAGAATACTCGGCTCATTCTCTCCGGAGCTTTCCAGCAAGGCTACCAGAGCACTGGAACAGCTCGGCGTGCAGGTCTGGACAAACAGCATGGTAACCAATGTCGATGAGAACGGCGTACAGATAGGCAATGAGCGTATTGAAGCATCCACGGTGCTCTGGGCTGCCGGGGTACGGGCAATAGGCCTGGGAAGAAAAATGGAAGTTGACATCGACCGCTCGGGCAGAATCATCGTTGAAGAAGATCTCAGCATACCCGGCTACCCGGAGATTTTTGTCGGTGGTGATCAGGCGCATTTCGCCCACCATACCGGTAACCCTCTTCCCGGTATGGCTCCTGTCGCGCTGCAACAGGGACAGTCGATCGGAAAAAACATACTGAATGAGGTAAAAGGGAAACAACGCAAGCCTTTCCTCTACCGGGACAAAGGCCAGATGGCTACCATCGGCAGAAACAAGGCCATTGTTGAAATGGGAAATATGAAGCTCTTCGGAAGCGTTGCGTGGTTCACCTGGCTCCTGGTACATATCTATTACCTCGCGACCTTCAAGCACCGCGTCTTCGTGCTGATGCAATGGGGCTGGTCATATTTCACATTCGGTCACGGAGCTCGTCTCATTGTCAACAAGGAGTGGCGTTTTTATCCTGATAAACACCCTGTGTGTACCGAGGAAAAGAGCTGAAAACCGGTATCATTGAGGAGAAAGAGGAATGTTGAACAATCGCGCGCCGAAAAATGCGGTACAGTTTGTATCGTCAGTTATATTTCTCGGACTGTCATTCTATATCGCTTTTTTCCTTAAACTCCCGCAAGGGACACCTCGAAATGATCTGTATGTGATTGCCGCCATCGTGGCCTCGTATGGCCTCTGGAAGCTGTGGAAAAGTGTATCAGCCTGGAGACAGCCGTAAGCACAGGAAAGGCTTGAGGTACCCAGGGAAACCGTTGATACCTGCACGTGAATAACATGAACCGTCTGATCCAGGATCAGACCTCTATCATCCTACATTTTTATGCGTCACGAAATCAATAAAGAAACCGAAAAAGAGTTGTTTTTTCATAACTACGCACGCCTTCCTCTTGCTGTCACTCATGGTGAGGGAGTCTATCTGTTCAGCTCCGACGGGACCCGATATCTTGACATGATCTCGGGAATCGGCGTGAATGCGCTCGGTTACGACGACAAGAGAATTGTTGAGGCCATCACGCGACAGGCAAAAAAAATCATTCACGCGTCGAACCTCTTCATGCTTGAGCCGCAATTCAGACTGGCTGAAAAGCTGCTTGATATCTCGGGAATGTCAAAGGTGTTTTTTGCCAATAGCGGGGCGGAAGCTGTCGAGGCAGCCATCAAACTCTCGAGGAAATGGGCATCTCTCTCGGGCAATAACGATAAAAGAGAGGTGCTCTCCCTTTCCAACTGTTTTCATGGAAGAACCTACGGGGCGATGTCGCTCACGGCAAAAGCAGCGTATACCGACGGTTTCGAGCCGCTGCTGCCGGCGACCGGAAGCATCGGCTTCAATGACATCGATGACCTTGAAGCAAAGATCAGCGATACAACAGCCGCTGTGTTCATCGAGTTCGTGCAGGGAGAGGGGGGAGTCCACAGGATATCACCCGGATTCGTCAACTCCCTGAAGAGACTGCGTGAAAAACACAACTTTCTTCTTGTAGCCGACGAAATCCAGGCCGGATGCGGCAGGACAGGAAAGTTTTTCAGCTATATGCATTTTGATCTCTCTCCGGATCTGGTATGCCTCGCCAAGCCTCTTGGCGGAGGTTTGCCGCTTTCAGCCGTTATCGGCGGCGAAAAAGTAATGGATGTGTTCACCGCAGGCAATCATGGAACCACCTTCGGGGGAAACCCTGTCGCCTGCGCCGCGGGACTTGCGCTCATCGACGCCATCTATGACGACAACCTGATGGAACGGGCGGCCGGGACCGGAGAATGGATACAGGCGGCATTGCAGAAACTCGCCTCGAAGCATCGTCAAATCCTGGAAATCCGCCAGTACGGTCTGATGATCGGCACCACGGTCAACAGAGAAGCCTCGTACTATGTTCAGGAAGCCCTGAAAAAACAGGTGCTCATCAACGCAACAAGCAAGAATGTCATCAGGCTGCTTCCTCCGTTGACAACAACCCTTGAGGAAGCACAACAATGTATAGACTGCCTTGATGAAATCTTCACAGAAGAAACATAAAACCGCGAAGAAAAAGACCACCCCGATGCCGTTTGAGAAGTTCAATTATCTTCTTGTCGGTATCGGCGCGGCCGTCATCGCCTTCAGCTACGGGGTAATGTACCTTGAAAACAGTGCCAACGGTTTTTTCGCCTTGAATATCGCGCCGATAACCCTGCCGGGATCCTACGCACTGATTCTTTTCGCGCTGCTTTATCGGAGAAAAGCCTGATATCCCTGGATCCCGGGATATTTTGCCTTTTACCTTTTTACTTTTGACTTGTTTATTGGAGGTCAAAGCGTATCGGCACGGTCAGCCATACCATTATGGGAGCCCCGTTCTGAATGCCGGGAGTATAGGTAGATGTCATGACGCACTCAACCGCAGCATCGTCGAAAACTGTCTGATCGGACGGCACACGTTTCATAATCCTGGCCTTCATCGGCTGACCTCTTTCCGATATCAGCACACTCACGAACACCCTTCCTTCGATACCCGCGCGGCGCGCAATCTCGGGATACCGTGGCTTTTTCTGCTTGAGAAACGCAGGCATGACTTCACAAGGCACAAACACAGGACCGTCAGCTATTCCGGCACCCGCTCCACTTTGCTGTTGCGCGGCTTGCTTTATCTCCTTCTGGGTTGCCAGAGTCTGTTCCGGAGGAGCCTCTTCTTTTTTAACCTTTTTGATTTTACCGACATTTGAAGGCGCCTCGACAACCGGAGGTGCCGCCTTCTGAACCGGCGGAGGAGCTGGAGGCGCTGCTATCGGAGGAGGCGGAGGAAGCTGCGTGACGCTGGTTACCGATGTGTAGCACTGAACCTGTTTCGGCTCATCCTGAAACAGTCCGGTCCAGCCGGTCAATCTGTCCCAGTTGACGCTGATCAGCCAGAAACATGCAAGAAGACCGACTGCCACGATCACGCCATGGCTGAGAAAAAGATGGCTCTGCTTTCGAAGCAGCAGATTACCGTAAGTAAGTCCCCGTATGTTTTCCGTATCAAGAAAATCTTCTCCAAAAGACCACCTTCGGGCCTTGTCGGATGCACTTTCATGAAATTTATCGAGTTGAGACGGCACTTCAGCATACTCCTTGTTTGCTTCCGGAACGTATCAGTTCAGATCCGGGACTTCCGTAATGCCTGACGCAAGGATACCGATAGCTTTGGCATCGGCATCGGTAAAGTCATCCAGGCTGAAACGATCGATATTCATCATATTGAACTCATCGATAAGATCGACAAGATACTTGTATTTTGCCTGATCACTGATCTTGACCACAATCACAAGTTTACTGTTCGCCTTCGTCTGCTGAACAAGCACCTGGCGAACTTCGCTGCTCAGCGTCATTGCGTCACTCTCATCGTAGAGACGCATTTTCCTTGGCGTTCCTTCTCCGATCGACCAGAACGCATAACCGTCCCTGGCGATCCTGAAAGTCATCACGTTGGTTTCTGCGATCTTCACCTCAGAATTCTCCGGAGGAATATTGATCTCCATGGTATTGGCCCTGGAGAACGTTGTGGTCAGCATGAAAAAGGTCAACAGAAGAAACGCCACGTCCACCATAGGTGTCATGTCGATATGAAACCCAAGACGTTTTCTCCTGCGTTTTGCCTTGCGGCCGGAATCCCGGCCATTTGGTGAATCAACCATGCCCATATCAACGAACCTCCTTCTCGAGAACAGTCACCAGATTAAACGTCAGAATATTTGACTCCTTGAACAGTTTCAGCACATGGTTGACCGCCTCAAAATCCGCGTTCGCATCAGCCTTGACAACCGGCCGCAGACGTTGATTTGCAAATCTGGCCGCCGTGACAAAATGAGGCAACTCGTTTTTACGTACGGGAAACACTTCGGCAAGCTTGAACCCCTGCAACGAGTCGGTGACAGCAATGCCGCTCATGCCCGCAGCTTCAAGCCTCGGCTGAACCACCCGCTCGAATATCCTGGTTCGCGAGAGCTGCGACGATACGCCCATAAAATAGCGATTGTCTCCGCTGACGCTCACGGTGAGAATATCCGACTCCGGCACCTTCTGCTCAGCATGAGAAGAGGGCAGATCTATCTGAACCGGTTCAGGCGGACGAAACTTGGTGGTCAGCATAAAAAAAGTCAACAGAAGAAACGCCACGTCCACCATAGGAGTCATATCGATCCTGAAACCTATTCTTTTGGATTTGACTTTCGACATACAGCCTATTCAGATTTGCTCGACCCGAGAGTCTGGATAATATAAAAAGCAGCCTCGTCGATCATATAGGTGAAACGGTCTACCCTGTTGGTGAACACGTTGTAGGTAACGATACCCATGATTCCGCCGACAATACCAAGCGCCGTGTTGAACAACGCCTCGGAGATACCGAGCGAAAGCTGAACCGCATCGGGAGCCCCGCTGGTCGCCATAGCCTCAAACGCGCGAATCATACCCAAGGTGGTACCAAGCAGACCGACCATGGTGGAGATGGATGCTATGGTAGAGATAGCGACAAGGTTCTTTTCCAGGAGGGGCATCTCCATCGTGGTAGCCTCTTCGACCGCTTTTTCCATCTCACTGATTTTCTTCTCGCGATCACTGATATTATGCTGGGTCAACATCTGGTAACGCTGAAAAACAGCCCGTAATACTGCCGCGACGGAACTCTGGTGGTCATCGCAACGGGCAAGCGCCTGATCGATTGCGCCGGCATCGACATCCTGTTTCAGCTCTTTGACGAATCCGGCTATGTTTCCCTTTCCTGAAGCTTTGTTGAGCGCGATAAGACGCTCCACAATGTATGCGATAACCATCAGAATCAGTGCGATAAGCACCGTTACCACATAGCCTCCCTCATAGAGATTATGAAATGTTGACCCATCAGGGGTGGTTCCCATCCAGCTGTAAAAAATCAGCGAGACTGCGTAGGTGACAACGATAAGAACCGCCGTAAATAAACCCTGTTTCATAGCTATAAAAAATTAATTTAACCACATGGCAGCAGGACTGACCGAGGAGTCGTCTTCTGAGCGAAGTTCGATATATTCAACAATATATACAAGCAGGCTCACCATGTTTTCAGTTTTCTCACATAACGCATTTTCACAGTATCCTCAGACAAACTTAAAAAAAATAACGCGTTAAGTAAAACAGATATTGGTATTCCTCTTTTTAATTTCTTTCGGGAAAAAACGTATCGGATGAGATTTTTCCAAAGCAGAAAAGATTGCTATTTGCTTTTTTTCACCCTATCATAGCTACTGATATGGCGAAACATGAAGGGGCGGCAACCCTGTGCTGCATCTTGAGGGCGTCTCTACGTATTGTCATGAGATGAGCGATTCATCTGCGAGGCGAACGGAGCGCAGAAACCCCTTTCTATCAGCTCAAACAAGCAGTTGAAGCGCGAAATAGATATAAATAGAGGTGCCTGTGGAGATGAGAGACGATGAACACAACCAATACCAACAGCTGAAGCAATGATTCCGAATAATAAAATAGATGAGATTCGGGAAAGTTGCGATATTGTCGATGTCATCTCGGATTATGTAAAACTCCAGCCCTCCGGCAGAAACTACAAGGCCCTTTCGCCGTTTACCAGTGAAAAAACCCCTTCGTTTGTCGTCTCCCCGGATAAACAGATCTACAAATGCTTCTCCAGCGGAAAAGGAGGGAACGTGTTTACCTTCATTATGGAGATGGAAAAGCTCTCTTTCCCTGAATCGGTTGAACTTGTAGCCAAACGCTGTGGTGTAGATATCAGCAAATACCTGAAAAACCAGGGATCTATCGACAAAACCGAACGCAGTGAACATGAACCCCTTACCTGGGCAGCAAGGCTCTATAACCGACTGCTGAATTCTGCAGGCGGACAAAAAGGGCTCGAATATCTTGTAAAGAAGAGAGGGCTGTCACAGAAAACCATTACCTCTTTCGGCCTTGGTTACGCCCCTGAAGCGTGGGATTATCTTCTGAAACATACCGGAAGTTCGGCTATTGCCCTCGAACGTTTCGTCAAAACCGGTCTCATCTGCCATAACGAAAAGAAAAACTCCCACTACGACTATTTTCGACACAGAGTCATGTTCCCGATTTTCTCTGTCGGAGGTCAGGTTGTCGGTTTTGGAGGAAGAACGCTCAGCGATGATAAACAGACCCCGAAGTATATCAATTCACCAGAAAGCGCTGTTTTCAACAAATCCAGGCTGCTCTACGGCCTCCATGCGGCCAAGGATATGATCCGAAAACAGGGTTTTGCCATTCTTGTAGAAGGGTATATGGATGTGCTTGCCCTGCACCAGGCAGGTATGATCAATACAGTAGCATCCTGCGGTACCTCCCTTACCAGGGAACAGGCAAAAATCCTCAGAAGATACACGGAAGAGATTCTCTTTATTTACGACGGTGACCAGGCGGGCATGAAATCCATGCTCTCCGGCATCGATGTGCTCGTTGCAGAAGGCCTTACGCCATGGGTAGCCACCCTCCCGGCTGGAGAAGATCCGGACAGTCTGGTAACAAGTAAAGGCCGGGAAGGGTTTCTGAAATTCATCGACAGCTCAAGGAAATCATTCATCGATTTCCAGATCACGTTCCACCAAAAGGACGGATCGTTTGACCAGCCCGAGAAAAAATCCCGTGCGATCCGGGAAATCCTGAAAACCGTCACCATGGTAACCGATACCGCGCGAAAGGAACTCTATCTACAGGATCTCGAACAGAAAATAGGGATCAGCGTAGCGGTACTGAAGCGCATTATCAGTGAAATAAAAACATCAAAACACTCCTCGAAACGATCAACCCGTGATGATACCGGGAAAAGCCCGGCTCAAAAAAAAGAAGCACTTTCAGTGCTTGAGAAAACCTTTATCAAATCGCTTCTGGAAAGCACGTGGTATGGCAATGAGGTACTGGAATTCTCGGCTTCACATGAAACCCTCCTGAAGCTGTCAAACCCGGTTGCCGCTCATATACTGCAACACCTTATCAAACGGTATCGGGAGAATAAAGAGACTCCCGGTAGCTTCCTGGATATAACCAATGAAATAGGTTCTATGAGCAGCCCCGAAGCGCGTGACCTTGCCTCTGGGCTGCTCATAGAACAACCCGTCAGTGAACGGTGGCAGGCTTCATTCGACGAACAGCAGCAGAAAGCCAGGCGCTGCCTGACCGCCTTTCTCGATTCCGTAAGAAGCCTTATCCTGAACGATTTTCGTGAAACAAGAAAACATATAATCGATCAACTTCGTACGGTAACCGACCTCGACAGGGAAAAAGCGCTCACCGAGAAACTCCAGCAGCTGCGCAAAGAAGAGATGAACACAGCCAAAGAAGTCAACGACATGATCAAAACAATTCTGCAGAACAGATAGTTATGACATTCCTTTCAATGTACCCGACAAAGGGTTCTTGAGTCATTTCCTTAAGCGCTAATACAATAAACAGTCGACTCGCTTCGTACTCTCCCCCACATCACCTTTTGCTTCGTAAGGCATACAAGTAGAAGCCGTAAACCAGAAAATTCGCAGCAATCACCAGAACCCCTAAAAAATATTGTATCTGAGGAGTCAGTCCCGCAGGATAGATAACCGGAAACAGGTAATGCTCGATAAAACCTTCCTCGTAAGACGCAAGGTGTGCTTTGTGCCGTAAATAGTTTTCCAGAGGAGTCAACGGACAGATCCATCCTTTCCACTCGATCAGCGCGGCCCAGACAACTGCCGGGAGATGAATCCAGACAATCCACCGCTTCAGAAAAAGCAGCAAACCTCCCACAAGGGCAAATATGATAAACAGAAGATGGATAATGACAACGACATCCGCCGCGAACTTGTAGAGCATCTTATTGAGTGACGTGTGACCAGTGAGGAAAGGGAGAACCCATTCGTGTTCTCTTTTCTCCTTACTCCTTTGAGCGAAGCGAACAACTACTTGCTACTGCGCACAAAGTGCGCTATTCCTTCTTGTCTCGTCACCTGTCACTATTTCGAAGATACCTTAGGGTGTCGGCCCGAAATCATTGAGCGGCAAATCCTTACACATCGCTTTCACATCACTTCTCACCTCGGCGCAGACCTTTTCGATCCCCTCGCTGTCAGCCGCGCTGATCACCCGGTCGATGAACCCTACAATATTTTCCGCATGAGATTCCTGCATGCCTCTCGTCGTCATTGCGGGCGTGCCGATACGGATACCGCTCGTTACAAACGGTGATTTATCGTCAAAAGGCACCATATTCTTGTTGACGGTAATGCCGGCATCATGCAGCAGATTTTCAGCCACCTTTCCTGTGACATTCTTGTTGCGAAGATCTATCAGCATAAGATGGTTTTTGGTTCCGCCGCTGACGATCTGATAATCCAGCCCGCTGAACCTTTCCGCCATAACCGCAGCGTTATTGCGCACCTGTACAGCGTAGTCCTTGAACTCCGGCTGCAGAGCCTCACCGAACGCGACTCCCTTGGCCGCGATGATATGCATAAGCGGCCCGCCCTGTATGCCGGGCATGATCTCGGCATCGATCACCTCCGACATCATTTTCGTACGTGATCCTTTTTTCGTTTTTACGGTGATTCCGAGAGGATTCTCGAAATCCTTGCCCATCATGATCATCCCTCCGCGAGGCCCGCGCAGCGTCTTGTGGGTCGTGGTGGTCACAAAATGACAATGGGGCATGGGATCATTCAGAAGACCTGCCGCAATAAGACCGGCGGGATGCGCGATGTCGGCCATGAGAAAAGCACCTACCTTGTCGGCAACGTCCCTGAATGCCTTGAAGTCGAAACCTTGCGAGTATGCGCTGGCACCACAGATAATCAGTTTGGGCCGGACTTCGAGAGCCATTTCCTCAACCTTGTTCATGTCGATGCAACCGGTCTCCCGATCCACTCCGTAGGAATGTGCCTCAAAAAGTTGCCCTGAAAAGTTCACCTTGCTGCCGTGAGTCAGATGACCGCCATGAGACAGATCAAGCCCCATAATCCTGTCGCCAGGTTTAAGCACGGCAAAAAGCACACCCATGTTTGCGCTGGAACCGGAATGAGGCTGAACGTTCACATAATCACATCCGAAAAGCTTTTTAGCCCGATCCCTGGCAAGGTTTTCAGCGATATCGACAAATTCACAGCCGCCGTAATACCGTTTGCCGGGGTATCCTTCAGCGTATTTATTCGTCATAACCGACCCGCAGGCTTCCATAACCGCCCTGCTTGCAAAGTTTTCCGAAGCAATCAGTTCAAGGGTTTCTGTCTGACGACGCACCTCTGCGGTTATTGCATCAAAAATCCCCTTATCCTGTCTCTGAAGGATATCCATGTTCATCATATGTTTTTATTTTTCTGGTAGGTGTACTAACTCAAAATTCTCTCGCATAAGACGACATACCGCTCCGTTTCCCCGAACTTGACGATTGTAACATCGAAGGGGCGAAACAGTTTTCGCCCCTACAGAGTCTGGACAACAGCCTGACGTTCTTCCCTCTCTTCGCCCGTTTCCGGTCACGGCCCGACACTCTTTGCCGCCTGCATCGCTCCTGAGAGCAAGAGCAGAAAACCAAACTCCCGACGCCTTAAGGACACCACCCAACGCAGCAATCGGGACACGCAACAAGTTGTCGCGGCAGTCTCAATTCCGGTTCCCGGCTGCTGACTCTTTCCCGGTGTCCTTGTCCGCGCACTCACAGGAGCAATCGATCATGTGCCCCATTTTATCCCGCTTGGTTTCAAGGTATACCTGATTCAATGGATTAGGAATGATTTCGATCGGCACCCTCTCAACTATTTCAAGACCATAGCCTTCAAGACCGATAATTTTTTTCGGATTGTTGGTCATCAGGCGCATCTGCTTCACACCGAGATCCTGAAGAATCTGCGCACCGATACCGTAATCCCTCAGGTCAGCTTTAAAGCCGAGTTTTTCGTTAGCTTCAACAGTATCGAACCCTTTGTCCTGAAGATTGTATGCTTTCAGTTTGTTAACAAGACCGATCCCTCGTCCCTCCTGCATCAGGTAGACAAGGACGCCTCTGCCCTCTTTTTCGATCTGCTGCAGAGCGGAGGCCAGCTGGTTGCCGCAGTCGCAACGGAGCGAAGCAAAAACATCACCTGTAGCGCACTGTGAATGCACGCGGACGAGTACCGGCTCGTCGGCTTCGAAATCACCCTTGACAAACGCGAGATGGTTCTGCTGATGTTCGTCGCAACAGGTTTCATAAGCAATAAGTTGGAACTCGCCATGCATTGTCGGCAACTTCGTTTCAACCGACCGTGAAACCAGCTTTTTGCGTTTCATCTGGTAGGCGACAAGATCCTTTATGGTGATAAGTTTCAATCCGAACTTCTCTTTTATTTTCAGAAGTTCCGGAAGCCTTGCCATACTCCCGTCGTCATGGAGTATCTCACAGAGCAATCCCACAGGAGAACATCCTGCGAGTTCCGCGAGATCAACTGCCGCCTCCGTATGCCCTACTCTCCTGAGAACCCCCCCCTCCATGGCGCGCAACGGAAAAATGTGACCCGGTCTTGAAAAATCATCCGGATGAGATGCAGGATCTCCAAGCATTTTTATTGTTATGTAACGGTCATAGGCAGAAATTCCGGTTGTCACGCCCTCAGCTATCGCGTCAACCGATACGGTAAAGTTGGTCTCATGCTGTGAGGTATTTCTCTGAACCATGGGGTCGAGCTGCAACTCCTTCGAACGATCCATGGTCACAGCCACACAGAGCAGCCCTCTTGCCTCCTTGGTAATAAAGTTTACCATTTCAGGCGTCACTTTCTCCGCCGCGGCTATAAAATCTCCTTCATCTTCACGATCCTCATCATCAATCACAATGACAAGTTTTCCTGCCTTCATATCCTCTATTGCAGAATCTATTGAATCTATTCTTGGTGCTTCCATACTGATATGCTCTTTCCATGTTACTGACCCCTGCATCGAACGATGGTTTTCTTGCAGGTAATCCAAAAGGCTGCTGTAAAGTACTGTAATGTAAAAAATCTTCGGATACAAACCCCCGTCTTTGATAACCCTTTGCATTTTTGTATACTTCACAAATTTTCGACTGCCTCGCTTTTTTAGTATTTTTATAAAGCTTTAGATTCAAGCTTCTAAACACTCATCGACACTGCATGACCACAGCCGCTTCAGACCTGTCAGAAGAGGTACTCAGCCTGACCACCAAACTATCGAGAGAACGCCTTTTGAAGGCAAAGGGACACGGTTTTTCCGATTGCCAGCTTGCCTATATCTTCAATGTGTCCGATACATCCATACGGGAACTCAGAAAACATTACCATCTTGATGCCGTCTTTAAAACCGTAGACACCTGTGCGGCGGAATTCGACGCGAAAACCCCCTATCACTACTCCACCTACGACGAGGAGAACGAATCGGTCAGTTCCGACAGGGAAAAAGTGATTATTCTGGGCGGTGGTCCGAACCGTATAGGACAGGGTATTGAATTCGACTATTGCTGCGTTCAGGCGGTTTTCGCCCTCAAGGAAGCAGGGTATGAATCCATAATGATAAACTGTAACCCTGAGACAGTTTCAACAGACTACGACATTGCAGATAAGCTGTATTTCGAGTCACTTACTTTCGAAGACACCATTCGTATTATCGAACACGAAAAGCCTCGCGGTGTCATTGTGAGTTTCGGGGGACAGACTCCTCTCAAACTCTCCACAAAACTTGAAGAAGCCGGAGTGACGATTCTCGGCACCTCGTCAAAAGGAATCGACCTTGCCGAAGACAGAAAAAAGTTCGGCGCGCTTCTCCGCGAACTCGATATTCCGCATCCTGATTATGATACAGCCGTTTCATTTGAAGAGGCACAGGAAATTACCAGCCGGATTGGCTATCCTGTTCTGGTACGACCCAGCTATGTGCTCGGCGGAAGAGCGATGAAAATCATTTACAGCGATGACTCGCTCAAGGAATATGTCGATCAGGCCCTGTTTATCTCTGAAAAATTTCCCCTGCTGATCGATCGTTTTCTTGAAACTGCAGTTGAGTTCGACATCGACGCGCTTGCAGATTCTACAGACTGCATAGTAAGCGGCATGATGCAGCATGTCGAGGCAGCCGGAATTCACAGTGGCGACTCGACATCTATTCTCCCCTATCACAATATCGATCCGGGTGTCATAAAAACCATGAAGGAATACACCCGCAGGCTTGCCGAAAGTCTGAAGGTAGTCGGGTTGATGAATGTTCAGTATGCGGTTCAGAACAACAGTGTCTATGTCATCGAGGTAAACCCGAGAGCAAGCAGAACCGTACCTTTCGTTGGAAAAGCGACAGCCATACCTCTGGTCAAAATCGCAACGAGGGTAATGCTCGGAGAAAAACTCTCTGACTTGCGCAAGGAATACCGTCTGACTGATTGTGACGAACTCGGCATGCCTCACCTTGCCATCAAGGAGCCGGTATTTCCTTTCTCAAAATTCCTTAAATCCGGAGTCTACCTCGGTCCGGAAATGCGTTCGACAGGCGAAGCCATGAGCCTTGCCTATGATTTTCCTGAAGCTTTTGCCAAGGCATATCAGGCGGCAAACATGGAACTGCCGAAATCCGGAACAGTATTTATCAGCGTCAACAATCATGACAAGGATGAAAGGATTATCAGGATAGCGAACGAATTGTACCGGATTGGTTTCGATCTTGTGGGAACGGCAGGTACGCAGCAGTTTCTTGCGGACAACGGTATTGAATGCAAAAAAGTCTACAAGGTAGGAGAAGAAGGGCGTCCAAATGTATTCGACACGATCCGGCTCGGTAAAATCGACCTTGTGATCAACACCCCGCTGGGAGAGCGAGCTCTGCATGATGAGGAAGCTATCGGCGCGGCATCGGTCATGAACGGCGTTCCGTTTGTCACGACCATTGAGGCCGCCGAAGCATCGGTTCAGGCGATCGCCTGTCTCCGAAAACAGGAGTTCGAGGTTAAAAGCCTTCAGGAATACGCATCTTACCGGGACATGTAGAGCTTCCGGAGAAATGCTAGCGACAAAGCATAGATTGCAGGCTCTGAGCTTGCCCTCGGGCCTGCAACATTCAAGATTCTCACGTTATTGCGTTCAAGCCATTCATCAACTGCACTCTGATCAGCTCCTTCGGCAAAAGAAACCACCAGAACAGGCTTGTCCATCTTTCTGGCGGTTTTCAGGGTATAGAGTGTACCGCCCTTCAATTCGCGGTTGATCAGAATCAGCGTGCCGTCGGCATCCCTCACATTCCATTGGGTTCTCTGACGATAACTCCTCTCAGGAGTTTCCTGCAGATTGTAGGTTGTTGCTATTTTTCCATCCTCAGCTCTCCTGCCCCTCGGACACCAGCCGCCATAGTCAATCCCTTCGGCAAGAGCAAAGTCAAGAGCCGCACGGTCAACCCCTGTCTGCCCTCCGGAAACAATTTTCAGAAACATGGGCCGCAGCTACACTGTAATCGTCAGGACATCACCATCCTGATCCACCCTGTAAACCGTCAGAGGCCCTTTGGCCGGTCCCTCGATGAGGGAGCCGTCATAGCTGAACGTCGAAGTACCCACACTGCAACACTGAATCGTCTCTGTTCCCGGCACAGGATCAATGGCTCTCTTTCCGTGAGTACAGCGGTTTTTAAAAGCATGATATGCAGCGTCATCGCCATGAACCAGAAGCACGGGATCTTTAAGCCCCTTGCCTTCAAGGCGAACCGCTGCACCCTTGCTTTTCAGTTCGGGCATTGCATCAAGTTCAACGATTATCTTTCCTGCAGCGGTTGTCCAACCGCCCTTTTCAGAGGGTTTGCGTGTTGAACAAAGACCAAATAAACGCTGAAAAATATTTCTTTCAAGTTTTTGAACAGTCATACTGTTCTCCTGATTTCTGATTAAAAAAAACAAGCATACAGGGAAATTACAGCTTCACAACAATGTTTGAAACCTTATAGCAGATATTTACATTTGGATAAAGCTACAGTAATATCAACAACCCGTGCATATGAATAATTCTCTCTCGGCACTGCTGGAAATCTCGATCACCCATGAGCTCAATATCAGCAGACTCTATACCATGTTTCATGATCTCTTTGAGGAAGACGAAGATTTCTGGTGGCAGCTTTCAATCGAAGAACGCAGTCATGCCGCGCTTCTTCGCGATCAACAATCTTCCTGCCATACCGAAAGAGCGGTTCCGGAAACCCTGCTTGCATCAAGCATCCAGGATCTGAAAACGTCAAACAGTAATCTGGAATCTCTCATCAATGAGTACGAGAAAAACCCGCCTGCCCGCGAAGAAGCGCTCCAGACAGCATACAGTCTGGAACAGTCCATAGGAGAGATCCACTATCAGGAATTCATGACCCGGAAAACCTGCTCGCTTTCCGACGAAATGTTCAAGCAGCTCAACATGGAAGACAAGGATCACGCTGACAGAATTAAATCCTACATGATCGTTAACGGGATGTCTCCGCTGGAAAGAGAATAATTCACGGGGATAACATACTGCCATATTAGCCTTTACGGCCACCCCCTACATCTTGTGCAGAAAAGCATAACACAACGCGATGAAACTGCAGTGATTTTTGCATTAAACATGATCAACCGATGATTAGCGTGGAAAGCGATGTCAGACGAGAGTGCCCGTCTCTACTCAACCAATCCACTGATACCAGATATCCGGATCCCCTCCACAGAAACAAGAGCTATGCTTTCCGCCGCAGCAACTTTCTGCAGTTTCCTTGCGGAGCTTCCCTTTGCGTATCCACTGCTCCAGCATAGGTTCCAGCGTTTCCGGTGATGTTCTAAAATATATACAGAGGTCGTTTATCGAAACAATATTCCTGTTCTTCAGATACTCTTTCAGTTCAAGAAGTGACATGATTGCTGTCTTGTTTTGTTTGAAATAGCAAAAACGGGAGCAAACCGGCGGTCGTCTGCTCCCGTCGTTTTTTCCGGTTCAGATTTGTTCGGACTGCCGCCCCTTAAACCACATACCGGCGACAGTCGCCGCAAAAACAGCGAGCATCCCCCCTGTCCAGAGCAGTGCCCCGGCAGGATTCGCAGAAAAGGTACCGAGCTGGTAAAAAATCACGGCCACGATATATGCCAGACCGGTTGTCCACAATCCGGCAAAAACCGTCCACCCAAGGTTTGTCTCGCGATACACCGCCGCAATGGCCGCTACGCAAGGGAAGTAGAGGAGAACAAACAGCAGGTAGGCAAATGCACCAACCTTGCCGTCAAACAGATTCACCATCGACCCAAAAACAGAGGCATCGACCTCCTGCTCTTCTGCTGCGGTTTCAGGATTGGAGACATCCCCGACAGAGAGCCCCAACGGATCAAGCACCGTACCGGCCAGATCTCCCAGATTCGCAGGAATTGTCGCAAAAGACTCGCGGATGCCTGCCAGTAAGTCAAAGCCTCCTTCTTCACCTGCGCCATTCTCTTCAACACTGACGCCTATCTGCGCATACATCGCATCAAGGGTACCCACAACGGCTTCCTTGGCAAAAATACCGGTAAAAATACCGACGGTTGCCGGCCAGTTGTCTTCAGTAATTCCCATCGGAGCAAATACCGGCGAGATGGCTTTACTGATTGATGTCAGCACAGATGATTCGGTATCCTCGTTGCCGAATGAGCCATCCGTACCGAGAGAGTTGAGGAAGCTCAACACCACGATGACCGGGACCAGTATTTTCCCGGCACGTATCAGGAATGATTTCAAACGATCCCATGTCCTCAATAGCACTCCTTTAAACGAAGGGACATGGTAAGGAGGAAGCTCCATAAGAAAATGACTCGCTGCCCCTTTAAGCACGGTATTTTTCAGAACCAGTCCTGTCAGCACTGCGAATCCAACACCAATGATATAGAGCAGAAACACGATGTTCTGCCCACCAACTGGAAAGAAAGCCACCGCGAAAAGCGCATAAACCGGCAACCTGGCCCCACAGGACATGAAAGGACTCATCATGATAGTCATAATCCTGTCACGCTGGTTCTCGATGGTCCGGGCACCCATAATGGCCGGAACGTTGCAACCGAACCCGACCAGCAGAGGGATGAACGCCTTTCCCGGAAGTCCGAGAAAACGCATACCGCGGTCCATGACAAATGCCGCCCTTGCCATATAACCCGAATCTTCGAGAAAAGAAAGAAACAGAAACATGAACCCGATAGGCGGGATAAAGGTCGCCATGGTCTGAATACTGCCGCCAAGACCGGATGCCAGAAGTGTAACCAGCCATTCAGGAGTCCCAAGCGGTGTCAACAACTCGCTGAAGCCGTCCACGAAAATCGTTCCAGTGAAAATGTCAAAAAAGTCGATAAAGGCGCCGCCAAGATTGATGGTAAACATAAACATGGCATATACGGCAAGCAGGAAAATCGGAATACCCCAGATACGACTGAGAACAACCTTGTCAATTGTATCCGAAACCGTTTCTGAAACTTCCTGTTTTCTCCTTACAACCTCATCGATGATTGCATCGATCTGCCTGTAATGATTATCGGCCACAATGATGTCGAGATCTTCATCGAGCTCCGTAGACAGCTTTTCCCTCGCCAGAGAGATCTCTGCTCTCAGATCCGGCCCGACGAGTTTTTCAAGTCGCGAATCACCCTCGAGAAGCTTTACCGCAAGCCATTTCGGATCAGGCTGGCCCGCAATTCCTGAAGAGTCAACCTTTTCAGCAAAGACATTGATTGCTCCATCAAGGTTTTTCGGATAACTGACTGGCGAACAAAACTTCTTGCCGCTCCCGATTTCCTGATGGATTGCGATTTTCAGGGCGTCGATCCCTTTTTTCCTTGATGCGATAATCGGAATAACCCTGCACCCGAGTTTTGATTCCAGACCATTCATATCGATCTCGAGACCGCGCTCGTCCGCCACATCCATCATGTTCAGGGCAACGAGCACCGGAACATTCATCTCAAGCAAGCGACTTGTAAGATAGAGATTTCTCTCAAGGTTCGATGCATCGACAATATTGACAATCAATTGCGCTTCTTTCGAAAGAATATACTCCCGCGCAATCTCCTCATCGACCGATGAAGCGGTCATCGAATAGACACCGGGCAGGTCGACCAGCTCTATTTCAAGGTCTTCATGAGCAAATGCCCCCGTTTTCCGGTCAACGGTCACACCGGGCCAGTTACCTGTTTTCTGGTTCAGACCGGTCAATTCGTTAAATAACGTTGTTTTACCGCAGTTGGGGTTCCCGGCAAGGGCTATGACCGTTTTTTTAATCCCGCTTTTCCCCTGCACAGCCCGCTCATCCATCATCATGGTATCAGGCATTATTGCACCTCCTCGACAGTTATCCCCTCGGCATCCTTTTTTCGCAGCGAGAGCTTGTATTGTTTGATCAACACTTCGACCGGATCACCAAGCGGGGCTATCCGGACCACCCGGACCATCTCCCCGTTGAGCACGCCCATGTCGATCAGTTTTGATTTGAGAGACCCGGAACAGGAAAGCTTTCTTATCCGTGCACTCTGTCCTTTTTTGAGTTCTGAAAGGTTCATATCTGATTGTTCCTTATTAAGATTTTCATGGCCAGTCCACGCCCCAGAACCACTCTGCTGTCCTGAAGCTTGACGACAAGCGGACCTTTTCCCCTGTTCTGGACTACAGTTATCTGCTGGCCCTCGTAAAAACCCATTTCACGCAGCCGTGCCGCACTATTATGATGCAACCCGGGGCTTCGGCCTTTCTGGTGACGGCCTTCTTTGATCATACCACCGATCTCACCGGTAATACCTTCATGCATATCAGCTAACGTTGTCATGGCAGCAGATTTGTATGGTAAGCTTAAAACCCGGCAGCAAGCTGAAGCGTGAATATATCCTCGCTTGAATCATCGCTGTTTTCGTTGCGCAGATACTCGAAACCAAGCGCGACACCTTCGTACAGATCATAGGAGACAGTTGCACCATACTGGTTATCGACATCAAACTCATCCCCTCCGCCTAAACGGATTGCAAGCGCCAATGGCGAGGGTGCATCCCAGGCAAGCTCAACATTGTAGGCAGCCGGAGTACTTCCAGCCCTGTCACCATCAGTAAACGCATCAGCCGCAGTCATGTACTCTGCACTCAGCTGCACGGCGTTTAATCCGACTACCACATACCCCGAATAGCCGCTTACCAAATCATCCGTCTCTCCACCGGCAAAATCATCCACCAGACCGTCACTGTCCGCAAAGTTGTTGGTATAGGACACCCCTGCTTCAATGCTCAGGTCATCGAGTTCGCCGTTCACATTCAGGGCTCCCACCCATGTGTTGACATGATCGTCTCCGGTTTTCTGGATATCTCCCTTGTAAACGCTCACCAGCGCTTCGACGGAGTCGTTGCCCCAGCCGAGCGCCACCGATGATTTCTGGGCTGTTTCTCCGAGTTCGAGCGTGAGCGGATCGGTGATCATCGACGATGGAAACGCTCCGATACTCTGTGCGAAACGTCCTGCGTTGACGAATATCCTCGAGTTACCGGGCGTAATGCTCGCGAACGCCTCGTCAACCTCGATGCCGTCTGTTTCATCTTCTTCGTAGAGCAACAGTACGTGCGCTGAAAACCAGTCGGTGATCTCAGCGTCGAGACCAAGCTCGAGGGTGGCAAGAACAATATCCGATGCGTCGTCACCATCTGTGTCGCTATACGATGCTTCCGCTTCGACAAGGCCACTCAGTTCGATGTTTTCGGTGATTTTCTGGCCGGCTTGAGCTGACAATACAGGCATGACAGCAATACATGCAAGAAGAGCAAAAATCTTTTTCATAATCATGAAGGGTTGTGCTTTATTTAGAATTATTATAAATAAGGATTGGCAAATATACCCTTATTTATATTTATTCCAAATAAAATTCAGGACCCGGAATTCGCACCCGATCCTAAACAGCTGCACTGAACTGAACACCGGAATACCTCGATCAAGGCAAAAGAATTACGCTGATGCTTTCTGCTATTTTTTGGAATGCCGAAAAAATTAAATATACTTTGTCTAAATAAAAACAAACGAAAAAGAACAACAATGCAAGAAAAAAAGAACGACAATCATGATTGCCGACGTCAAACCACTCTGCTGAGAAAATGCGGATGCGGCAAATACCACCTTCATTACAAATACGTAATGCTGACCTTTCCACAGCAAACTTTATTCAACATCATGAAAGAGTGCTATGAATGGGAGACGATGCGCTCATCCAGCCCTGAAATATTTCACGACAAATCACTGAAACTCATGGTAGGTGTTGTCGAACTCACCATTTCCCCGGAAGATTTCGTTGAATTCAACGCCGCAATCCAGCAGGGTGCATCCGAGGCGCTGAAAATAGTCGAACTGATAGGAAATCCCTCTCGTCAGGAAGGCAAAAAATAACACCAACATTCATAACAAATGACCTCATGAAAATCGTAGGACTGTTTTACGGATCGGAGACCGGCAATACGGAACGTGCAGCAGTAATGATCGCTGCCGAACTCGGTGAAAGTAATGTCGATCTGCACAATATTGCCGATACCGACCCTCAGTCACTTTTATCGTATGACAATATCATCCTCGGTGCGCCAACCTGGGGATTCGGAGAACTGCAAAGTGATTAGGAAACCTTTTTACCGGATTGTGACCTGTTGGATCTTTCAGGCAAAACCGTCGCCTTTTTCGGTCTCGGGAGACCAGGTAAATTATGCCGATGTTTTCCTTGATGCTATGGGGACGATCTACTTGAAAGTCGTGGAAAGAGGAGGGCAAACTGTCGGCACCTGGTCGACCTATGGCTATGAATACAGTGCATCAACGGCAGTAATTGACGGTAACTTTGTCGGCCTTGCGATTGATGTGGATAATCAGGATGACATGACCCCGGATCGAATAAGCCAGTGGGTTTCAGAAATCCGCAACCATCTGCAATGATGGTTTCTTTCAAAAAAAATCAGGAGAAACTTATAAAACAGTATGCATGTTTCACATTACATCCTCTACAGAATATTTTGTTTAATCTATTTAAAAACAAGGAGTAACTATTTATGCTTAGCAAAACCCTTCAAAAAGCACTTAACGAACAGATTGACAAGGAATTTTACTCTGCTCACCTCTACCTCTCGATGGCATCCTATGCAGAAACCCTCAATTTACCGGGCTTCGCACACTGGATGAAACTGCAGCAGCGCGAGGAGTTCGGTCACGCGATGCAGATCTATAAATACGTGAACGAAAGAGGCGGCAGAGTTGAGCTCGGCGCCATTCCTCAGCCTCCCTCAGATTTCAAAACACCTACAGCGTTGTTCGAGGAGGTGCTGAATCATGAGCGATCTATTACAGCGTCAATCAACAAGCTCTATGAAAAAGCCGTCAAGGAAAAAGACTATGCCACACAGGTCATGCTGCACGGATTCATCGAGGAACAGGTTGAAGAGGAAGCATCGGCATCCGAGATACTCGAAACCCTTCATATTGGCGGCGAAAAAGGCCCTGCCCTGCTTATGCTCGACCGCCAGCTAGCCCGCCGCGGCCAAGGTTGATCCTTTTTCGGGTGACAGTGACGAGTAACAAGTTAATGAAGAAGCCGACCTGTTTTACTCGTTACTCGTCACCTGTTACTTGTCACTATCACTAATCAATATCCACAAACCTCTGCGTACACCGCTCCGCTCCTCCTATGACAATCTCACTATACCGCCGGGGGTTGACGTTAAAACTTCCCCCGTTAATGATTCGTATCCCTCCGGCCGTGTATGCCTGAAAACGATGAAAGTGCCCGTGAAGCAGCATATCGGCGTTCAGCTTCTTCATGGCGACAAGAAGCTCCCGACGATTCCTCAATTCCATTGTCCAGTCAAATGCCTGATCGATCAGCGAATCCGTACCGTATATGTTGTAGGCATGGTGAAAAACGCCTATCACAAAACTGTCTTTGATCGCGTTCTGCACCTGGGAAGTGGCAAGCGCCTTAAACTCGCCAGGACTGACGTACCCTCTGGCTCCAAGCGGATTTTCAATGTTCATCCAGTGAGAAACCGTGTTGACCAGGACCAGTGAAAGGGTTACATCACTATACTTGAGCACCTTGATGAACGGAAAACCTGTGTCCTGTTCTTCGCCGGTCATCAATTCACTGAAAAACCGGCAGAACTCCCGCATCTTTCTCCTGAACCTCTTTTTTCTGCCGTTACCGAGAGGGTTAAGAGAATTATAGAGCCGAATCTCCTCTTCGAGATTGATAAGGTCATGATTCCCCGGTATCAGGGTCACCTTATCCCACGCATAGAGTCCCTTCTTCTGCAAAGCATCTTTGACAACCTGCCAGTCAGCAGGGTTGGCCGAGTTGACAAGATCTCCTGTTATAACAATATGACTGCAGCCGTTGTTGACAATGGCCGTCAATAATTCATCAAGATAACCCAGCTGGCGGCGAGCAGTGCGTCCGGCAAGATGCAGATCGGAAAAATGCGCCAGTTTTAAGTATTTTTCAGTCAATGAGACAAACCTGATTTCCGGGCCCTGAAATATTATTTACTTTAGGGGCGACCTTTTAATTAGAGAAACTGTAAATTACCGCCGTTTAAGATAACGATTTCAGGAGAAACTCTGCTGAGAGCCTTTTTTACACTATTTATATTTGTTTACCTATGCCTCACAAAATAGAAGCTTTACAGAAACTGTCCCGCAATCTCTGGTGGTCCTGGGACACCGAAGCCAAGGAGCTGTTCTATTCACTTTCACCGCTTCTCTGGGAACGGGTCAATCATAATCCGGTCGAACTTCTTCACCATATTTCAAACGACGAGATCAATGCACGTCTTGACAGCAAGTACGGAGACAAACTCGCCAGAGTCTCTCAACGCTTTGAAGAGTATCTCAACGATAAGGATACCTGGGTAGCAAAACACGCCCCTTCTCTTGCAGAAAAGACAGTCGCCTATTTCAGCGCCGAGTTCGGTATCCATGAAAGCATCAGAATTTACTCCGGCGGGCTTGGAGTCCTTTCCGGAGATCACATCAAATCCGCCAGCGATCTGGGACTGAATTTTGTAGGCATAACGCTTTTCTACAAGGAAGGGTACTTCCGCCAGTGCCTCAACCATGAAGGCTGGCAGACAGAAGAATATCCCCTGCAGTATCCTGAAAGCATGCCGCTGGAAAAAGTTACCGATGCCGAAGGCAAAGACCTGATTATCTCATTTGACATCGCGCAGAGCGAAGTGTTTGCCCAGGCATGGTGCCTCAACGTAGGTCGAGCAAAGCTTTTTCTGCTCGATACCAACATACCAGCCAATGAATCGCACTATCGCGACATCTGCTCGAGAGTCTACGGCGGTGACCAGAACATGCGAATCAATCAGGAGATCGTGCTCGGCATCGGAGGCGTCAAACTGCTCAAGGCACTTGACATCGATCCTGCCGTCTACCATATGAATGAAGGACACTCGGCATTTCTGACGGTTGAACTTCTTGCCGCTGAACTCGAAAAAGGAAAACAGCTTGAAGAAGCTATTGAACGTGTGAAGGAACAGTGCGTCTTCACCACGCACACTCCTGTTGCGGCAGGCCATGACCGGTTCTCCAGTGACATGATGCACTACTCGTTCGACAAATACCTTCATAAAATCGGTTTACCGTTCGATGATTTCCTGAGAATGGGCGCAGAAGACCAGTCCAACATTCACGGGCTGTTTACCATGACCGTTCTTGCGCTCAACCTCTCCCGCACGGCAAACGGAGTGTCGAAACTACACGGCGAGGTCTCCCGGGAGATGTGGAAACATATCTATGCGGCAAAAACTGCTAACGAAGTACCAATCGGGCATATCACCAACGGCGTGCATATGTCAAGCTGGAGCAGCGGCACAACAGATCGGTTCTGGCGTCAATACACGGACAGTCTCGATACCCTGACATCATCACCCGAGGCCGCATCAGAAATTCTCGCCAGGGTCACAGATGAAGAGCTCTGGAGTCTCCGCTACCATCTCAAACGGAACCTGATCGATTTCATTTACAGATACCTTTCCAACCACCTTTACCATCAGCACTCCTATGGGGCGTATCTTGAACATGACACGTCAAAATCAAGAAAAAATCCTTTATCCCCGGATGTCCTGACGATAGGTTTCGCGAGACGTTTCGCCACCTATAAAAGAGCACCGCTGATCTTTTCGGATATCGAACGCCTGACGAGAATAGTCAATAACGCGACAATGCCCGTGCAGATCATTTTCTCCGGCAAGGCCCATCCTCATGATGATGCTGGAAAACACTATATACAGCAGATTGTAGAGCACACACTCCAGCCTCAGTTCAAAGGAAAAATCATCTTTCTTGAAAATTACAATATCGGCGTGGCCAAACGTATGATATCCGGTGTGGATGTCTGGCTCAACAACCCGGTACGACCCCTCGAAGCCAGCGGCACATCCGGACAGAAGACCGTTCTTCACGGAGGTTTGAATTTCAGTGTTCCCGACGGCTGGTGGCCTGAAGCCTTCAACGGTGAAAACGGATGGTCGATAGGGCACGGAGAAGTATTTGATGACCATCATGAGCAGGACCGGCATGATGCAGAACAGCTCTACGATGTTCTCGAAAACCAGATTATTCCGACATTCTACAACCGAAACGCGGACAATATCCCGGTAAACTGGTTGAAAAAAGTTCGCAACGCCATAATCACCATTGGTCCGGAATACAACACGCACCGTATGGTAAGGGACTATACGACAAACTATTATCTGAAAGACTGAACGCACATCCACGGATGTAAAAAATCCCAGGAGCTCCGCCGGACGTCATCTGGCGGGAGACTTGCGGAAGAAAACGGTCAGACAATATTCCGGGAAACTTCAGCACCCGACAAGCATGACGAAAAACCCTGAACAGCACTCCTCAAGATATGCAGCCCTGTCCCTTGGACGCGGCCTTGTTCTGCGCTCGCCCGTGCTTCTTGCATCGGGAACGGTCTCCTACGGCGAGGAGCTGAACATGCTGACCGATCTGGGGAAAATCGGCGGCATCGTCACCAAAGCCATCTCGCCAGAACCGCGCGAGGGGAATCCTCCCCAGCGCATTGCCGAAACTCCCTGCGGCATGATAAACGCCATAGGGCTTGCCAACGTCGGGCTCGATCGGTTCGTCGAGGACAAAATCCCGTTTCTGCAACAGCTCGATACCGGAGTCATCGTCAACATCGCAGGGAAATCCATCGACGACTATTGCACGGTTATCGAACGTCTGGAAAGCAGTGAGGACATCAGCGCCTATGAGATCAACCTCTCCTGTCCCAACGTCAAGGGAGAATGCATGATCATGGGTGTCAGCAGCACCGCTACCTTCGAGATCATCAGCAAGCTGAGAACCCTCACCGAGCGGCATCTCATGGTGAAACTCACTCCGAACGTTACCTCCATCAGCGCCATCGCCATCGCCGCCGAGGACGCGGGCGCGGATTCCGTTTCGCTGATCAACACGCTCGTCGGCATGGCCATAGACTACAAAACCAGAAAACCGCTCCTGAAAAACGTCACCGGCGGCCTTTCCGGCCCGGCGATCAAACCGGTGGCGCTCGCCAAAGTGTGGGAGGTGTACAACGCGGTGAAAATCCCCGTCGTGGGCATGGGCGGAATCTCCTCTTTCAAGGACGCCATGGAATTCCTCCTCGCCGGAGCCAGCGCCATCCAGATCGGTACCATGAACTTCGTCGATCCCGACATCGGCGAAACCGTCGCCAACGCTATCGAAGAGTTTTTCGCCGATCCTGCAAATCCGTCGTTGAGGGAGTATGTGGGGAGTTTGATTGTGGAATGAGAAAAATTGTTGAGATGTTGATTTGTTGAATCGTTGAGGAGTTGAAGAGACAGATTACGGTTGGGAACTCAAAGCAATTGCCCGAGAACACATCTTCAGTATGCCCATGCGTTCGCGTTGAAAATCGCAACTTCTTTGGGATTAATAAGTGCTTCAGCTAAAAGATTCTTGTTTTCTCCTCTCAGACTTTTTGATAGTTGCTCATCAATAATGAAGCGTTCTTGCCAGGGCGTCGGGTTCGACTTGATACTCATCAAGAACAAGCAACGCTTCAACATGCTCAGCGGATTTACGGGCGAGGTCGCTGAATGCGAGTTCTTTTGGTATGAACTTCTTCTGGTTCTGTCGCTTTTCAGGAATTCCTGCAACACCTCCGGGATTGCCTCGTCTCTTTGGAATTGCAGGAACATCCATATACCAACAGCCACCCAACAACCACACATCTCCCATCCTATTCTTACATACCGTCTACGTTGAGTAAAAACGCCGTCAGTGAGAGCGTCTCAGGGCACATGCGCACAACCGCCGAAGCCGGCTATCTTTGCATCCATCCGGCCCCATAGGTTCTCCGCTTCGAGCTGGGAGACAGAATAGTGCCTCGAAAAGATGTCGTACACCTGACCGTTTGAGTGGGTCTTGCCGTTGCTGATATCGCTGCAATACGCGTTCAACAGATAGTTCGGGAGATAGGTGATAGCCAGCTCTCGATTTCTCCGGCCAATGTTATTTGATTTGTCCGCATCACTGACACCGGCCCCAAACCATGCGTCGAACGTTGCCTGATCGATCAGCAACAGACTGGCCGGCATCGGAGGAGTTGCTTTGCTTAACTGGTTGTAGGGATCATCCCCATGGCTGAGATAACGTGAGTCAGACATGAAAAAGGGTTGCGCATGCCCGGCGTTGGTGACCAGCTTGACCGGAATGTTGACCACGCGCAATACTGCCCTCAAAAAACCCGTTGTACCCCAGCACCCCGCCGTTCGGTGCATGATGCCAAATTCCGGATCGGAAGTTTTTACCGTACCTTCGAGCACGCGGCTCAGCGGTGGAAATCCCCGGTACTGCCATTGCTCCTCCATATTCGCTGCCGTCGTGCCACCCGAGAAATGAACCATATTTCCCCTGCACCAGTCAATAACCCTTGCGATCGTATCCAGGCGGGAATTTCCGATGAGGTCAGATTTTCCGAGAAACTTGTAGGTTTTCGCGGGCGATGAGGGCACAAGATGCCCGTGCATCGTGTCGATCCGGTAACCGGCTGGCGAAGCGTTCCAGCGGAACATCTCGCGGCTGTCGAACAGTTGTGCGAACTCATCAGCGGAAAATGACTGCAACGACCAGGGCACCTGCCTGCCGATTTCAACCACGAGCGACTGCGCAACGCTTGCCTTGAAATAGGCCCAGGCATCCGCTGGAGAAAGCACTGTCGTCACATACTCATCATCAGCAAAGGTGGCCTGGTTAGGCGGCACATCCGGCACCGAAATCGAACCGCGAACCCATGCTGCGCTGAACGCCTGGCGGAGTTCGGATTTCCAACCCGCGCTCCACGACGCCCATGCGTGCGGTCCGGCACCATCTTCCCAGATGATACTTGCCTTGATTGACTGATGGGCGCTCAACCAGGCATCGAGGTCCGTAACACTCTCAGATTCTCCAACCTCCTCAGGGCTCCATGTCGAAAGGCGCTTCATCGCGTGGTCATAAGAGACAGGTTTTTCGTTGCGCAACAGATCCACGATGTAGTCCGCCTCATCGGGACTGACACCGCTTACCGAGTCCACTCCACCGCCCTGATAGTAGAACACGATATCGCGCGTTCCACCGACATTCTCAAAAACAGCATAGCTGTTGACTATTTTGCGAGCCATGGTCTACTCCTCCTCGCCTGTAGGTTCAGGACTATACGTTGATAACCGTTTCCGGCTATGATCGTAGGACATAGGCTTTTCGTTCCGGAGCAGATCGATGATAAAGGATGCTTCAGCATAGGGAATGCCTGAAACCGAATCTGCTCCGCCTCCCTGATAGTAGAAAACAATGTCCGAGCCGGAACCGATATTGTGAAATACCGCATAATGAGTAACGACCTTACGTGCCATGATTGACCTCCTTTTTAATAGTTTACTCCAACTGCTTCCTGTTCCCAACCCCTCATATCGCACGGGCGCCACAAAGCGCCGCCCCTCCATTCTTTTCACCAGGCACCTGTCATTGAGCAAAGCGCATCCGGCTATGCAACAATCCTGAAGCGTTACTTTTGACTTGTTACCCTTTCCGTCCTCCTCACCCGCTTGTTATACATCGGCTTTCTTGTCAGCCGTCGTCCCGGTTTGCCGCCTATGTTACGATAGGCTCGCACAAAACGGTTTTTCGAGATGGGCGAGGTGGCGGTCAGCCAGCGGATGATTCTTGCTTCGGATTCATGAATATCGACGTCGGAAGGTCCCACGTCGGAAAGCAGCTTTACGAGGATCGGGGCGCATTCGAAGGCGATGAAGAGCAGGGTGATGAACAACACGGCATTGGCCGACGAGTTGTTGACATCATCACCACCCTCGGTGAGCTGGCCGAGGGCCCAGTTCCTGTCAGCGAAACCGGCAGTTGAAACCCTGGCGGCAAGCCGCGATTCGGTAGGCATCATCTGGTCGTTGATCCCCTCGGCCTCCTTCTGGCGGTTGATGAAGGTCTCCAGTTCGGTGAGCCGCGAGGCGAGGTAATCCTCACGCTGCTGCCTGGCCTGGATCACCTCCTGCTTCTGTTTCGCATAGGTCCCGAATCCCACGACACCGGACGTCTTGCCTGTCATCTGACCGAACACCTCGGATTTCAACTCCTCTCGAAGCAGCGAGACTTCATTGGTGACCTCGTCGTACTCCTTCTGCAGTTTTTCAATCTGCTCCAGTTCCAGCGCATACTTGTCGCTGAAGGAGTCCTGCACCCTTGTTATCCGTTCCTGCTGTTCCCGAAGATACCGGGACTTGAGCACCTCCTTGATCTCTTTTTCAAAGATCTTGAGTTCAAGAGGTCTTGCGATAACAATAGCGATAAGAATGGCGAAAATCAGACGCGGAGAGGCCTGATAAAACTGTCGCAACCCTTTTGCGGTCTTGTTGACACTTGAAACGATGTAGCGGTCAAGATTGAAAATCGCGAGTCCCCAGAGAATACCGAAAACAATGGCAAAAAATATGGCAAAGGGAGAACCGGCAAAGACATAGTAGAGCGCATAGCCGCCGGACAGACCGGCAAAAAGCGCGGTAAAGAAAATGGTTGCGCCAATCCCGATAAACTTGTTATGCTCAGTAGGGTACTTCTCTATAACCCCGATCGGGGTTCCGGTACACATCCAGAAAAACATTCGTATGTCTTGCATGTTCATGGCAGATTCCGGGGCCTGTTTCATGTCCGTGTATCTCTCATACCGCGCAATCAACATTCGTTGTTAATTTGTTAAATATAATGATATCTTTCTTGCCATGATATCTCTTATTTTATCAAAAAGTTACACCGTTTATGCGCATAGGAACAGGCATTGACGTACATCAGTTCGCCGAAGGAAGAAAGCTCATTGTAGGCGGCGTCGAGATTCCTCACAGCAAAGGGCTGAAAGGCCACAGTGACGCGGATGTTCTGCTACACGCGATCAGCGATGCCCTGCTGGGCGCCGCCGCGCTCGGGGACATCGGCAAACACTTCCCTGACACCAGCCCGCAGTTCAAGGATATTGACAGCATGATCCTCCTGCAACATGTCGGCAAGCTGATTGCTGAAAAAGGGTATGCCATCGGGAACATTGATTCGGTGCTGGTCATGGAAAAACCGAAAGTCGCACCGCATATTATGGCAATGCGCGGCAATATAGCCGCCTGTCTCGACATCGATGTCAGCAAGGTCGCGGTCAAGGCCACGACAACTGAAAAACTCGGCTATGTCGGCCGCGAAGAAGGTGTCGCAGCACACGCCATATGCCTGATCGAAGAGAGGAAGCAGTGACCGGGAGGATACGTCAAAAGGCAAAATGGCTGGATAGCTATCCGGCTAAACAGCAAACCAGCTATTGAGCCATCGTAACACAGAGCACCTGACACAGTCGTCGCGCAGTGCGGGCAGACACAGGGGTCTGCCCCTACAAATCACCACATTATAAGTCAAAAGGTAAAGGTCAAAAGTCAAAAACACCTACATCCTAAGCTTCTTTTCCTAACACGTAGCACCTAACACATAATACTGGATCTCCGGGTCAAGCCCGAAGATGACTCAAGGAGGGAAAACCACCTACTACCCACCCCTCACATCTGACCGCGAAGGATTTTCACAGGGACGTAACCGGCGGCTTTGCGCGCGGGGCCGATGGATGAAATCACCGAGATAAGGATTCCAAAGACAATCACGATGATGTACGACTCCGGGGTTTCTGAAATATTGATCCTGTCACTCTGCAGAACACCGGCCGTATTTGCTTCAAAACGAATCGTCCCGACAAGGCGGGTGATAAAATGCCCGATCGGACATCCGAAAACCACTCCCAGAAGACCGATAATAAAACCCTCAGTCATAAATATGGCAGTGATACTCGATTGTTTTACCCCCATTGATCGCATAATGGCAATATCCTTGATTTTCTGAAGGACAACGGTCGTCATGACCGAAGAAACACCCAGACCCGCGACAATAAAGACAAAGCCCACAAGGACGAGGGTGATCGTGCCGTTACGATTATAAAACTCGATCACATTTTTGTTGGATTCGTCCCAGCTTTCACTCTGAAAGCCGGTAAGCTGCTCTACCTTTTCAGCAACTTCCCCCGCCCTGCCGACATCTGCGGTTCTGAGCCCGATTGACGTGACGGCGTTGGCAGCGATTCCCTCTATCCGCTGTGCAAGAGCGAGATTGATATAGGCTTCCTGACGATCTTTGGCGTTAAAGCCGGTACTGAAACGACCCACAACCGTCACCGGAAACTCCAGACCGTTTTTGCTGATCAGCAGCAAACGCGAGTGATAGGAGGCCTTGAGATCTTCAGCGAGCAGGTTGCCAACCAGAATACCGTCAGGCGTGTAGGCAAGCTCCGCAAGCGCGTTGCTTTCAACAAGCTTCTTGCCAAGATTGGCGATACCGGCCTCTTTTTCAGGCATAACGCCTTTAGCCGTACAGGAGGTAAAACGGGATCTGTTTCGAACAATAAGATTGCTCGTCACAAAAGGAGAAACAATCTCAACTTCCCCGACAGATCCAATGCGCTCAACAGTGTCCGGGTAGTTCTTGATGGTCTTTTTTTCCGCGACAGTAATATTTTTCTCAACGAACCCGAGAAAATTCCCGGTACTGCCCAGCAGGTTGTCCGGCACCAGTGGCTCGATCCTTTCTGCGCTCACAATAATATGCGGTGCGATATCGATAATTTTGTTTACCACGTTCCTGGACATACCTCCCGCGATGGCAATCGTCGTGACGAGCATCGCCGATCCCACCGCTACACCAAGCGCAGTGAGAATAGTCTGTCGTTTCCTCTCCCTGAGATGCACCCAGGCGATAGTGAGATGATCGAGATAGGTCATTATGCGAAAAGAGAAATCTGAAGCACCTGTTGAATTCAGTCAATACAAGGTATGAAAAATATGGAGGGATCAATAGACCTCGATAACCCGCTTCAGATGTCATACCGGACCTGATCCGGCATCCATGCTGACACATGCCTCCAACACCGGATCTCCGGATCAGGCCCCTTGAATATCCACAGAATATTGCACAGGGCAGGCACAAAGATCACAGGAGTGGAAGCGCAGTCATCTCTCCTGAGAATCAGATGCGCGTATCTCACGGAACATGCCCGGCGATGACATGCCATAAAAACTTGCTATTGCTGCATAACAGCAACAAATTCAGTTGAAAAATCTGACTGCATAGTCTATCTTGGTTTACTGAAAATCAGCCGATAACATCTAAACCGACAACTCATAGGAGAATGATACCGTGAAAAAAATTGGCATTTTGACCAGTGGCGGAGATTGCGGCGGCCTGAATGCCGTCATCAAGGGAGCCGCATTTATGGCTTTGTCGAAAGGAATTGAGTTATACGTCATTCCGAATGGTTATGCAGGGTTATACAACCTTATAGATCAGGAGACGCTTGTACGACTTGACAGGGCACGTCTGGACCAGTTTCCCGGCAACTTCGCGGGATCCGAGGCGGGGCATTCGCGCGTTAAAATAAAAGCTATCAGCAACCCTGAGAAATACCACCGTATCAAGGAAGGAATGAGTAAGTTCGAACTTGACGGCCTGGTTATCAGCGGTGGAGACGACAGCGGCAGCGTCATGGTTGATTTGAGCAATAACGGTATTCAGTGTATTCATGCGCCGAAAACCATGGATCTCGACCTGCAGACATACTCTGTCGGAGGCGATTCAACCATCAACAGAATCGCGCAGTTCGTTCAGGATCTGAAAACAACGGGAAAAACGCATAACCGCATTCTCGTCACGGAGGTATTCGGAAGATATGCAGGTCATACCGCCTTCAGAAGCGGCGTCGCAGCAGAGGCGGATTGTATACTCATTCCTGAAATACCCGCAGACTGGGATATCGTCTATGAGCATATTGTCGGACGCTTCACCGGCCGCATCAGGCAGAGCGACGTTCGTTCCGGAACCTATACAATCGTTGTCGCCGAAGGCCTTAAAAACGCCGATGGAACCGATATAGTCGATGAATCTGCGGGAGTTGACGCATTCGGGCACAAAAAACTTGCCGGCGCAGGCAAGTATGTATGCCAGGAGTTGAAGAAAAGACTGAAAGCCGATCCGGATATGCCGGTATTCATGAAGGAAACAGGAATGTTTGTTGAAGGGATCTATGAGATTCCGGAAATCAGGGAGATCCATCCGGGACACCTTGTGCGTTGCGGAAACTCCTCTGCATATGATATCAACTTCGGCTATGAAGCCGGAGCGGCAGCCGTGATACTGCTCCTGGAAGGCAAATCCGGTGTCACCATTTCAAAAGTGAAAGGCCGGAAAATTGAATTCATTGAATCAAGCAAGGCTATTGAACAACGCCATGTCGACCTTGACCAGGTCGCGCTCTATGAATCACTCGGTGTCTGCTTCGGGCGGGAAATCGTGACCTATAATCCGATCCTGAGAGAAGTTGACGGTGTCTATGAAAGAATTTATTGATTCTCTTACCACGTTAATGTCCGAGCTATGAACAAGTCTGAAAAAATCTGGATGAACGGAGAACTTGTTGACTGGAATGATGCAAAAATTCATATCCTCTCACATGTTATTCACTATGGTTCATCGACGTTTGAAGGAATTCGATGCTACGAAACGACAAAAGGCCCTGCGATTCTGTTTCTGGATGAACATATCAGACGCCTCTACGATTCCTCGAAAATATACAGAATCGAGATCCCTTATTCGATGGCTGAGATAAGAACGGCCGTGATTGACACGATCAAGGCAAACGGGCATAAGTCATGTTATATCAGACCCCTTGTCTACCGTGGACAGGGTGCTCTTGGTGTCAACCCCCATCTGGCCGCGATTGAAGTTGCGATCGCCACATGGGAATGGGGAACCTACCTTGGCGAGGATGTGCTTGAAACAGGAGTCGATGTTCGCGTCTCTTCCTGGAACAGACTTGCTCCTAACACCCTGCCGACATGGGCAAAGGCCGGCGGCAACTATCTCAATTCGCAGCTGATCAAAATGGAAGCGATCATGGACAACTATGCCGAAGGCATCGGCCTGGATGTCAACGGTTATGTCTCCGAGGGCAGCGGCGAAAACATTTTCATCATTCGTGACGGGATCATCTATACCCCGATGAGCGGACAGTCGGTTCTTGCAGGCCTGACACGTCAGGCCATCATTCACATTGCAAAAGAACTTGGTTATGAAGTACGTGAAACCATGATCCCGAGAGAAGCGCTCTATATTGCCGATGAAGTATTTCTTACCGGTACTGCCGCGGAAATAACGCCTGTCAGAAGTATCGACAAGCATCCTGTCGGCAACGAAATCAGAGGCCCAGTCACGGAGATACTTCAATCTCACTATCTGAAAATCATTCAGACAGGAGAAGATCCCTATAACTGGCTGACGATTATTTAGGAAAAAAGGCTTAGGAGGCAGGTGTTTTTGACTTTTGACGTTTACTCGTCACCTGTCACTCGTCACTTTTTTACACTATCCATTCTTGAATTGAAAACATGAGCTGGCAGACTATTATCGGTCATACTCTGCAAATGAGTATTCTGCAGAAGGCCGTCGTGACAGGAAGGCTTGCTCATGCCTACCTCTTTACCGGCCCTGAAGGAACCGGCAAAGAGACTGCCGCCTTTGAACTCGCCAAGGTTCTCAATTGCACTACAGGGAGTAGCGCCCTTGACACCGGCTCATGCGGAACCTGCCGGAGCTGCAGGGATATCGACGCTTTCCTGCATCCGGACATAGAATACGTTTTTCCTGTCGAGTCAGCGCTGCTTGAAAAAAATGATCCAGCAAAAGCGGAGAACAAAAAAACCGCTGAAGCCCGGGAACGCTATGAATCATTGATCGAGCAAAAAAAACAGAACCCCTACTTCACGCCGTCTATGGACCGATCCATGGGCATCCTTACCGAGCAGGTCACAGCCCTTCAGCAGAAGGCCTCATTCATGCCTGTCGAAAAAGGAAAAAAAATATTCATCCTCTCACAGCCGGAAAAACTTCATCCTTCAGCGGCAAACAAACTGCTTAAACTGCTTGAAGAGCCACCGGAACATGTACTGTTCATTCTGGTGTCCTCTCGACCTGAAAACGTCCTGCCGACCATCCGCTCACGCTGTCAGACGTTGAAATTTTCAAGAATTAAACCCTCAGAGCTCGATGAGTGGCTGGAGAGAAAGCATAGCGGCATTCAGAACGATACGAAGCGGTTCATCTCCGGTTTTTCGCGAGGGAACCTGCGTGTCGCAACAGATATACTCAACAACTTTTCTCAAGGCAACCCGGAACACTTCGAAGGCATTGCCACGAGGGACAAAGCGATTGATTATTTACGCACACTCCTCTCTCCGGGCAAACTCGGTGAAGCAATCACCACGACGGAAGAACTCTCGAAAAAGCTGGGCAAACAGGAAATCATCGCTTTTCTGGGCTCTCTTCTGCTGTTTTTCCAGGACATCAGTCATAGAACAATAGATCCTGAATGGGCGACGTTAAACAATCCTGATCTGAGTTCATCTGTCGATCGTTTTGTGCAGAATTTCACTGATCCTGATTTTTTAGCCCTTTCCACAATAACCGAACATGCCATCCGTTCCGTTCAGCGTAACGTCAACCCGCTTCTTACCCTCGGGGCCTACTCGATCAGACTGAAAACATTACTGAGACGATCCTGACCCTCCCGCAGAATTGGCAAGCCATTCCAGATACCCCGGAAGTCCTCCGGTAACGGGAACCTTAATTATCTCAGGAAGATCATATGGATGATGTGCCTGTATAAAGGCTTCAATATCGGGATAGTTTCGCTCAAGCGTTTTGATCCACAGAACAATTTCCTTTTCCTTGCGAAGACTGTTTTCCCAGACATAACAACTGCGAATATCCTGCATATGAATACAGGCGGCAAGCCGTTCCCGAAGCAACTCCCCGGCAAGCGTTTCAGCTGTCCCGGCATCAGGGACAGCCGTACTGACGATACAATACTCTGTTTTTTTCATCACGTGTTCATCCTTTTCAATGCGTTTTCATGCCTGTCATGCTCCGGTGACTTCATGGCTGGTCAGCGAAGTAACCGCACAGTGTAACACAGAGCCGGCCCCTTGCTCCTGAATCCCTGCGTCTTCTCTTTTCTACAACTCGATCAGTTCCTTTGTAAAATGCTGAAACGGCACCACACCATGTTCTTCCATAACCACCGTATCCTCGATACGAACACCGTATCGTCCGGGCAGGTAGATACCTGGTTCTATGGTAAACACAGCATGCCGGAGCAAAAGGTCATCGGATGATTTTCCAAGACGTGGCTTTTCATGCACCTCAACACCGACACCGTGTCCAAGGCCATGACCGAAAAAGTCGCCATACCCGCTTTTTTCAATATAACTTCTCACAAGGGCATCAAGCTCCCGACCGCCCATTCCCGGCTTTGCGGAATCGATACCAAGCTGCTGTGCCTCTTTAGTAATCTGATAGATCGTCCTGGCTTCTTCCGGAACTTTTCCTAACGCGATGGTCCTTGTCTGATCGGAAGCATAGCCCTTGAAAATGCACCCCATATCAATGACAATCAACGTTCCCGACCTGAACCGCTCATTACCGGGCCTTGCATGGGGAAGCGCTGAACGGGGGCCTGACGCGACAATAGGCGCAAACGAGTCTTTTTCTGCGCCGAGACGCTTGTGCCGGTATGAGATCTCCGCGGCAATCTCCGACTCGGTTACATCGGGAGAAATAAGCGGAACGATCTGATCAAGCACCTGTTCACTGATTGCTGCCGCCTGTTTCAAACAGGCGACTTCCCTCTCATTCTTGATCGCCCTGTACTCGTCAAAAAAACCGTACAGAGGAACAACCGTCACCTCTTTCAGCTTTTCGCCGAGCTGACGCGCCTCATGAATCGTAACCTGTTCCTCCTGTATGGCGACGTTTTTTCCCTTCAGAGACCCGTGCTCGACAAAAGCGTCACCAAAACCACTTTGTATAATCACGGATTCCATCCCTTGAACTTCATGCTTCACCTGTTCAGCATATCGAAAGTCCGTAAACAACAGAGAGCGTTGAGGAGTAAGCAGCACTCGGGCGCTGGAGCCGCTGAACCCTGTCATCCATCGTATTACATGAAGGTCTGAAACAATAAAGGCGTCAATACCCTTTCCGGACATTTTTTCAAGCAGCGGATCAATTCTCTTTTGCATCTCTCTATGATATCATGAACAGTTGACCTTGCGCTATACAGGTACTGCACAGTGTTTCGCATCATTTGGTTTTTCAGCAACCATTTCCGGTTGTTCCTCACCAACCGGGGCAAAAATCCCTGCAATCTTCAGAGCAGGTCGCACCATGGAAGTTTTTTAACAATCGAGTAGTTAGAAAGCATTGCCATGCTTATTTTAATGTATAGTTTTTTACAGCATCCTCTCATTCTCTCTATCAACGTTTTTCTATGCAGTACAAGGAGTTACTTCACAAGCTGCTGACCGGCACCGATCTTTCAGGCAAAGAGATGGAAGAGTGTTTCTCGGGTATCATGCTGGGAGAGTACCCGGACAGTGTCATAGCGGCAATTCTCGCCTTGCTTCAGAAAAAAGGAGTAACCCCCGAAGAAGTTGCCGGAGCGTATTTCGCAATTATCTCAAAAGCCCTTCCGGTTCAGCTTGGTGATAATGCCGTCGATACGTGCGGTACCGGAGGTGATCAGGCAGGCACCTTCAACATCTCAACGGTAGCGGCAATTATTGCAAACGGCGCAGGAGTACCGATAGCCAAACATGGCAACAGGTCTGTGACGAGCCGGTGCGGCAGCGCCGATGTGCTTGAACAGCTTGGCTACCGAATTCTTCTTCCTCCTGACAAAACCGAAATGCTTTTCCGTGAGACCGGATTCGCCTTTCTTTTCGCGCCCCTCTATCATCCGGCGATGAAAGCCGTCGCGCATATACGCAGAGAGCTTGGCATAAAAACCATTTTCAACATGCTGGGGCCTCTGGTCAATCCGGCTAAAGTGCACAGGCAGGTGGTAGGCGTGTTCGATATGCGCGTCATGGAAATCTACGCTCAGTCACTCATCAGGACAGGATGCAGCCATGCCCTTGTCGTTCACGGCAAAACCGAAAATGGGGACGGACTTGATGAAGCCAGCATATGCGGTCCGACCCGTATTGTAGAAATTCAAAACGGAGAAATCACCTGTCACGACGTAGAACCTGAAACCTTCAGCCTGTCACGGTGTACCATAGCCGATCTTCAAGGAGGCGACAGCAGCCGGAATGCAGACATACTTCTCAGGATTCTCGACGGAAGCGCAACAAAAGCCCAGACAGATGCCGCGCTATTCAGTGCGGCTATGGCATGTTACGTATCCGGTAGAGCAACATGCATTGACGACGGCCTGAGCAAAGCAAAAGGCTCTCTGGAAAGCGGAAACGCCTCGAAACAATTCTCACGCATCCTTGCCCTCAATGCAGAACTTGCCGGCAAATAGCGGACAGCGCAAAACTAAATGCTTACATTTCTGCAGAAAAACTCGTATAATTGTTGCTTTGTTTCATGAAACAGTAACGCATGAACGGAAGTAACGTGAGCAATACTGAGCTGAAGCAGAGCCTGCAATCGCAACTACTCTCATCCGGAGTAGCTCCTGCACAGGAAAAAGCGATAAAGCAGGCTCTAGAAAACGTCAATAAACCGGGATTCAAACTCGAGCCGGCGGCTATACTGCCGCTGATGAAACCGGTCACATGGTTTCCTCCCATGTGGGCTTTTGCCTGCGGCGTTATCTCCACAGGCGAGGATATAGCATCAAATTGGTCGATTCTTCTACGAGGTATCATACTGGCCGGCCCACTGATGTGCGCCATGTCGCAGACCATGAACGACTATTTTGACCGGGAAGTGGATGCGATCAACGAGCCGGATCGCCCGATACCATCCGGCAAGATATCCAAACAGGCCAGCTGGATTATCACCTTCACCCTTATCATGACAGGCTTTCTGGTTGCCTGGTCGATTCATCCTTATGTCATGGTAATTGCGTTTGTGGGCGTTCTCATGTCACACGCATACTCCGGGCCTCCCATTCGCGCAAAGCGAAACGGGTGGTTCGGCAATCTTATTGTCGGCCTGGCCTATGAAGGCGTTGCCTGGTTGACAGGAAGTTTCGCCATCACACAAGGCGTTCCTTCGTCCGAATCGATCGCCCTGGCTATTATCTTTTCCCTGGGCGCTCATGGGATCATGACGCTCAATGACTTCAAGTCTGTCGTCGGAGACAACATCAGAAAAGTCGCATCCATCCCGGTCCAGCTCGGTGAGAAAAAAGCAGCCGTTCTCGCTTCAGTGATCATGGATATCGCGCAACTTGCCGCTATAGGTATTCTGTTGGCAAAATCGTCATTCATCGCCTCCGGCATCGCTCTGGGCCTGCTTGCCTTTCAGATTCCCATGCAGAAAATTCTGATCGATAATCCCAAAGATAAAGCGGTCTGGTACAACGCATTCGGCACACTTCTCTACGTTCTGTCCATGATGGTGTGTGCTGTGGGAATCCGTCCATAGTTTTCCCAATATCTTTTTACATTGAAAAAGTATTAGTATATTCGTCGCAATCACTTTTACAACGAGAATCCAGAACAGGAAGCTATCATGTCCAAAGTATGCATACTGACCGGGAAACGGCCTACATATGGAAACAATGTTTCACACGCTAACAACCGCACCCGCAAACGTTTTGAGCCGAACCTTCACACAAAAAGGATCTGGGTTGAAGAAGAAAAACGATGGGTAAAAGTGCGTGTTTCCGCCAAAGCGATGAAAATCATGTCCAAAACCGGAACAGCTGAGCTTGCTAAACTCATCAGGTAACTCACCGGGACACACCACTTCATACTGATTCAAGGCTCAACTTTTTCCGGTTGAGCCTTTTTTGTCTACAGGCCACCACCCTCATACAGCAGTTATGCAAAAAAAAGTAACCATATATACGGACGGTGCATGCAGCGGCAATCCGGGAAAGGGCGGCTGGGGCGCATTACTGATGTTTGGCAGCGTTAAACGGGAACTGTCAGGATACTCTCCTGCGACGACAAACAACAGAATGGAGCTCATGGCCGCGATACAAGCGCTTGAAGCCCTCAAAGAACCCTGTGAGGTTGCTCTTTACAGTGATTCAAGCTATCTGGTCAATGCCATCAATAAAGGCTGGCTGAAGAGGTGGACGAGCAACAACTGGAAAACGGCAGCGAAAAAACCTGTTGAAAACATTGACCTCTGGAAAATGATCCTTGAGTTGATTAGATTACACAGCGTAACGTTTCACAAGGTGAAAGGCCACAGCGACAACGAGTTCAACAATCGCTGTGACTATCTTGCCACACAGGCGATTAAGAACAACAGGTAGATCCAGAATGGAAAACCCAACGGAACAGCCCGACCAGAATATTGAAGGCAAAAAGCCAAAAAAAAGGCCGAGCATTCTCCTGATTACGGTCATTTTAGGCACTATCGGTCTCGTTGCCCAGCTTCTCTGGGTCAACTGGCCAAAACCGTATACCGAAGCAGAACCTCTGAGTCCTGAACTTGCTTCCGTTATCGACCGGCTTCCGGGAACATCTGATGCCCTGTTCTATGCAGGCTTGAAGGATATCCGGAAAAGTATCTTCTGGAAGGATGTCATTCCCGACTCACTCAAAGAGATGCGCTGGCTCCAGTCCGACCCGAAACTGAAGGAAGTGGCCGACGAGACAGGATTTGTTCCAGCCCGTGATCTTGACACCCTGCTTGTCGCTTTTCAACAGCAAAACACGATAAAACAAAAATACCTTGGTATCCTTTGGGGAGCATTTCCTGATAAACTCACCAAAGAGTATCTCAGAAAGAAAAGCGTAGCGACCAATGAATTCGGCAACAAAGAGTGCTTTGCCCTTTCCGATTCCCTCTGGGTATGCCTTCCTGAAGATCGACAGGTTCTGCTGGCCAACAGTCCTCAGATGCTGCGCGGCTTTCTTGAGCCTGAACATAATTTCCTGCAAAGGGACTCGACTACCGCCGCGCTGATCGACAAGTCCATCTTCAAGTCCCATTTCTGGTTCACCCTTTCCTCCACAAACTGGACCCTGGGTGCGCTTCAAAGTCTGACATCAGGAAACAAGGATATAAAAACGCTTGGAAACCTGAACCGTATAAAACAGCTTGCGCTATCCCTGAAATTTGATGACGGCGTTGAAGGCCAGACAGAATGGATCTATCAAAGCCGGACATCCGCCTACTTTGCCTCAACCTTTCTCTGGGCGGCGATCAAACTCTCAAGCAGTTCAGGAACACGAACAACCGAACCCGCAAAAGCCCTGCTGAAAGAACTTGATGTCATGCAAAACCTTGAATCGGTTATCGTCAAAACCGATCTGCCAATAGCTTTTTTCAAAGCAGAAACAGAGAACGGGAAGGAGGAGTAGGCAGTCTCCAGTCAGCAAAATACAAGTGGGCGAAATAAGTGGAAAACCGGAGGCAGGAAAAGAGACGAGAGAAAAGCAGACAGGAAGCATGAATCCAGAAGCCAGAATCCGGCTGGAGAAACCTGGCACTATCTTAATCTATCTACTCGTCACTGGTTACTCGTTACTGGTTACTCGTTACTGGTTACTCGTCACTGGTTACTCGTCACTGGTTACTCGTCACTGGTTACTCGTCACTGCTCACTATTTCCCGATTTCCTGGTGAAATACAGATACTTCCCTTTCCATAGTATTTCGAGACCGGCGGCAAGCTGCACTGTCCGGCCGGGCTGTGTCTGAAGAAGCTCTGCAAGCTGCTGCAACGCTTTTGAGGAATATTCGCAGCCTAATTTCCCAAGCGCTCTCTTGAAGATCTCCTTTCTTTCAAAAACCGTTAACTTCCTCAAAGAAGGGACAAAGAGCCTGTTGTCCTTCAGGGCCAGTCCTTCATCCTCCCGAACTATCCGTTCAAAATGCAGCTCAAGAAATTCTTCCAGCTCACCGGCATGTTCTGAAAGTCTCTGCAATGACGGCAGAAACTTGTTGTTGAAACGCTCTTCAATCAGCGGGATAATCTTGTTCCTGATAAAATTCCTGTCCGGCTCAATCCCGATATTGCTGGAATCCACACGATAACTGATCTCTTTTTCCCCGATATAACGAGTAATATCCCGTTTCTGCATCAGAAGCAGAGGGCGGATGACATGGCCATGTTCAGAACGGATCCCTTTCAAACCGGAAATCGAACTCCCCCTGATAAGATTGAACAGCACTGTTTCCGCATTGTCACTGACATGATGGCCTGTCGCAACCCGATCAAAACCATCCTTTGCGATAAGTTCATGGAAAAAACCATAACGCTCTATTCTCGCCGTCTCCTCTATAGACTTCTTCAACCTTCGAGCATCCTTTTGGGTATCGAACCTGCGAACAAAACATTCCAGCCCTAGCTTTTCGCACTCGCTTCGAACAAATTCCTCATCAAGCTCGCTCTCCTCTCCCCGTAGCTGAAAATTACAGTGGGCAACGCTGATCCTGACCTTCAGCACAGATCTTACCGCACAGAGCAGGTAAAGCAGGGCCATTGAATCAGGTCCTCCGGATACAGCAGCGAGAACATGCTCTCTTCGAGAAACAAGTTTACGAACCGTAAGCTGTTCAAGAAATTTCCGTTCTATACTGTTGAGCTCTCGGGGCATGGTGTTGATGCTCGTTTTATGAAACAGAGTATGTATTTGTATTTTATGGCATAATATATTGAAACCTGCGTTATACCTCTACCGGGCAAACCATCTCTGCGACTGACGGATGAGAAGAGAACAGCTCAACAGATAAACAAATCAACAGTTCAACAATTCTCAAAATGCTTTCTCCATACGGAAAGGGTACACTTGTCACATCATTACTTATCAGCCTGCTGCTTGCAGGAGCGGGCCTGATCTTCCCGGGCATCGTTCAGGCAGTCTTCTCTACAGCTTCTGTCGGGCTAGCCCTCTTTGCGCTGTTTTTTTTTCGTGACCCGTCAAGAACCGTCCCCTCGGAACCCAATGCTGTTCTCGCTCCAGCGGACGGAAGGGTTCTGCTGATTAAAAAGATAGCACACCCCTTCACCGGGCAGAACTCAACGCTGGTCAGCATCTTCATGTCCCCTTTTAATGTTCATGTCAACAGAATTCCGCTGCAAGGCAGAATTGCACATCTCTCCTACTCTCCCGGAAAACATCTCATGGCATTCAATCATGCCAGTATGGCCGATAACGAAAGAATGGAAATCGGTCTTGAAAACAGCCACTGCCGTATTATCTTTTCACAGGTAGCAGGATTTATCGCCCGAAGGATAGTATGCAGCCTCAGGGTGGGTGACAACGTTGCGGCAGGAAGCCGGTTCGGAATGATCACATTCGGCTCACGTCTTGACATCGTCGTTCCGGAAAGCACCCGTCTTACGGTTTCAAAAGGCTGTAAAACCGTTGCCGGAGAAACCGTAATCGGCTATGTCAAATAAGTGATATTTCTTGGTTATCGGACAACTATTGATTATATAACCATACAATATAAGGCTCTAAACAGGGAACTGAAGATCCTGTCCGGGGCATGAATTTGACGTAATTTCCTATCGGAGGATATGCAATGTTTGGTTTAGGCGGTCAGGAGCTTGTGCTCATACTGCTCATCATTCTCCTTCTTTTCGGAGCAAAAAAACTTCCAGAGCTTGCAAAGGGACTGGGAAAAGGCATGAAAGAGTTTAAAAAGGCTCAATCCGAAATTGAAGAGGAGCTCAACAAAGCAGTTGACGACACCCCTGAAAAAGAGAAAAAGTCTTCCTCAGAAAAGAGTTAGCTTATCGAGTCCGGAGACAGTCTCCGGACTTTTGCATATCCGGGATATCCTGATCGGATCCCTCAAGAACGCATAGAACTTTTAAACACCGGAGTCATGCGACTTTTTTTTACACTTTTCGGCATTACGCTTTTTTTGTCATCGTGCCAGTCAAACAACGAAGAAATATCACTTAACGGCACATCTCCATCTCTTGAAAAGAGAAATCTGCCAGTGATTAACGAGATACTGTTTGACCCTCTTCAGAAAAAAGACGACGGTGTTAACGATCAACCGGATTTCGTGGAAATCTATAACCCCGGGACTGAAACCGTCGACCTCTACGGGTGGCATATTCAGGACTGTCCTGCGTCGAGCGGCAGCAGGTATACCTACCACTTTGCTGACGACCCTTCTTCGGACAACCTGCTTGCCCCCGGCCAGTATGGCGTCATTGTGCCGGAAGAAACCCTTGATCGTGAAGCATCAAGGCTGGTGAACTACTACGACTATCTCTCAGGAGATGCCACCGTCAGAATTTTTATCGTACAGCGTAAAACCTTTTCTTTGAACAACGATACAGACTGTGTCACACTGAAGGATTCAGATGGCACGGTCATCGACTCTGTTGCCTACAGCAGTACCTGGCATAACCCCTATAGTAAAAACACCAAAGGCGTTTCCCTTGAAAAATTTAACGACCAGCTCCTTTCCAACTCCCCATCAAGCTGGTCGTCCAGTATGGATATCGTTTTCGGGGGAACACCGGGGAGACACAACAGCATCTACCTTCCTGAAAACCGCCTTGAACAAACACCCTCATTGAGAGTTACGCCTGAATCATTTTCTCCTGACCTCAATGGCACCGGAGACAAGGCAAGTATACGTTACAGCTTTCCTGCAGGAGCATACCAGGTAGCGGTGACCATCTATGACAGCAGCGGCAAAGCTGTCCGGACGCTTGCCGAGGGCCTCCCTTCCGGGCCTGAAGGAGTGCTGGAATGGAACGGTTTGGAGAATGATAACTCTCCCGCGCTCTCAGGCATCTATCTGGTCAGGGTTTCCGCCACGGGAACCGCATTCAACGGAACCGTCCAACTTGAAGAAAACGTAGCACTTGTTCGATGATGTTTTTTATTGATTGAGGCGAAAGCGTATCTTTTCACTATGCTGACCAACCTCTACATCAAGAACTTTGCCCTGATCGAGGAACTATCCGTTGCGTTTTCAAAGGGACTGACGATCATAACCGGCGAAACAGGAGCAGGCAAGTCGATCCTCATTGGCGCCCTGAACCAGATTCTCGGCATAAGAGCAAATACAGACCTTGTCCGCTCAGGCAGCGACAAGGCTGTGATTGAAGCCATACTTACTCCGGAAAAACCTGAACGGCTGACGCCGATTCTTGAAGAAGCCGGAATAGATCCCGGTGAAGAGATCATACTGCGCAGAGAAATTTCCGCCAAAGGGCAATCACGCTGTTTTATCAACGACACTCCCGGCACCCTGCAGGTTCTGAAAAAACTCGGGGACCTGCTTGTAGACCTGCACGGTCAACATGAACATCAGCTCCTCCTTCATCCTGAGACACACCTCTCTCTGCTCGACGAATTTGGGCAACTTAACCCTCTTGTCGAATCCTATCAGAACGTCTTCGAGAACCTGAAGAAAAAAAGAAAGGAACTTGAACGGATTACCGCTGATGCCGACCGATTGAAAGAAAAACAGGACCTGCTGGAGTATCAGTATAAAGAGCTCGATCTTCTTGAGCTGAAAAGCGGGGAGCAGGCGGATATAGAAGAAGAGATCATATTGCATGAAAACGCGGAAACCCGCTTCTCCTTATGCTCCAGCCTCAGCAAACAGCTCTACGACGACGACCTCTCGGCATTTGTCCTGCTTTCAGAAGCTGTCCGGCAACTCGACCGGCTTAGCGGGATAGATAAAAGTTTTTCACCGCACCTTCAGGATGCCGTAAGCGCAAAAAGCCTGATTGAAGAACTCAGCAGAGCCGTTCGCGACTACTCCGACGGTATCGAGTTCAACCCTGAAAAACTCGATCAACTGCGAGAACGGCACATGCAGCTGCAGAGAGCAGTAAAAAAGTATGGTCGACCTATAGAAGAGCTTATTGCTTTCAAGGACAAGATTTCAGCCGAACTCTCTCCGGAAAACGATGTTACCGAACGGACCGAACATCTCCGACTTGAGATCGATGCACTCAGGACCACCCTCTCAGGGCTTGCCGTAGAATTATCTTCCGAACGACAGAAGACCGCTGCAACCATTGAAAAGGCGATTACTCGGGAACTCGGCAGACTCGGCATTCCGCACTCTGTTTTCTGTATCAGGATAACGCAGGAGGTCTCGGAGGGTTCTGATATCATACATGACGAAAAACAGTTCCTTGCTTTCGAGAACGGTTATGACCGCGTTGAGTTTCTTCTTTCAACCAACATCGGCGAATCGCCCAAACCTCTCGCTAAAATCGCCTCAGGAGGAGAAATCTCACGTGTCATGCTGGCCATGAAAAGCGTTCTTGCAGAAAACACCCAGTTACCAATTCTCATTTTCGACGAGATCGATACAGGAATAAGCGGAGCTGTTGCCGATGCTGTCGGTCGAAGTCTGAGAAAACTTTCACGGACGCATCAGATCATATCAATCACGCATCTCCCACAGATAGCTGCGATGGCTGACAATCATCTGTCAGTTGAAAAAAACCTGAAAGCAAACCGGACCGTCAGCACTGTCCGGAAACTCAACGAGGAAGACCATATCTCAGCTGTTGCCGATCTCTTGAGCGGCAGACAGCACTCGGAATCATCGTTACTGGCCGCAGCGGAGCTCGTCGAACTTGCAAAAGGATCCGGTTAGAGGCGTTTTTCCGGCTCTCTATAGTAAAAAAGATAAGTTTCCCTTATACTATCTACCAATCACGGGGTCGTTGAAGGGTCATATTCAACCCGGCCCGGAGTATTTCAACTCAGGTTTAAGACCATACATGTCAAAAAGAAAACTAAGCGGTTCAGCCGTTGCTCTCGTCACGCCGTTCAGGCAGGATATGTCAGTTGACAGGGAGGCGATACGTCGCCTGGTGCACTTTCATATCGCTGCAGGCACGGATATTCTCATTCCATGCGGTACGACCGGCGAGTCGCCCACCCTTACAGCAGACGAACAGACCGAGATCATCGAGATCGTCAGGGAAGAGGCCGGAAACAAGATGCTGGTTGCCGCCGGAGCGGGAACGAATGCGACGGAGGAAGCGGTTTCACTGGCCAGTAATGCGCAAAAAGCAGGAGCACAAGCGCTTCTTTCAGTTGCACCCTACTATAACAAACCCTCACAGGAAGGCTACTATCAGCACTATCGGCGTATTGCCGAAGCTGTCTCTATTCCTGTAATCGTTTATAATGTTCCGGGAAGAACAGGCAGTAACGTGCATGCAGAAACAATTCTCCGGCTTGCCCACGACTGCGAAAACATCGCCGCCGTCAAGGAAGCGTCAGACAACATGGCGCAAATCATAGAACTGCTGGCGTCGAGACCTGATGATTTTTCAGTTATGACAGGTGAAGACTCTCTTATACTGCCCTTCATGGCCCTCGGCGGTGACGGGGTAATATCGGTTGCCGCGAACCTGCTTCCCGCTGAAGTGAAACAGCTTGTCACTGAAATGCATGAAGGAGATCTTGAAAAAGCCAGGGTGATTCACAACAGACTTCGCCGGCTTTTCAGCCTTAACTTCATAGAAAGTAATCCTGTACCCGTCAAATACAGTCTTTCGCTGATGGGTATGATAGAGGAAGTCTACCGCCTGCCGCTGGTGGCTCTGCAGCCGGAGAACAAGGAAAAAGTCAAAGAAGAACTCAGAAACCTGGGGCTCGTCAGCTGACAGCCCCGAGTTTCAAGACAAACTCATCGAGTTGTTCTTTCGTTCGTTTTTCAGTCACAGCGACCAGAAGCCCGTCGTCACCGACAGCAGAAAGGTCGTAACCTGCCATAATCCCCTGTTCAAGCATCCTGTCTACAACCACGCCTGCCGAAACCGGCGTCTCAACAACAAACTCCCTGAAGAAGGGTTGCCCGTACTTCAATGAGTAGCCTGGCAGTTCAGCTATTTTATCAGCAAGATAGTGTGACTTCTGGAGTGAGTGCGATGCAACTTCACCGAGCCCCTGCTTTCCGAGAAGCGAGAGATATACTACAGCCTGAAGAGCGTTCAGCGCCTGATTCGTACAGATATTCGAGGTCGCTTTTTCCCGGCGGATGTGCTGCTCTCTTGTCTGAAGGGTAAGAATAAAACCGTCTTCGCCATCCCGGTCTTTGGTCATACCGACAAGTCTGCCGGGTATCTTCCTTACATAGTTGCGAGTAACCGCAAAAATCCCAAGATAGGGCCCGCCAAAGTTCAATGCACTGCCGAGAGGCTGCCCTTCGCCGACAGCTATATCCGCCCCGTATTTCCCCGGAGCTTCAAGTACACCGAGAGAGACAGGATCGGCAGAAACGATAAACAACGCGCCGTTACGCCGCGCGACATCCCCGATTGCCTCTACATCTTCAAGGCACCCGTAGAAGTTAGGCTGCTGGACAATGACAGCAGCGACACTGTCGTTGACGAAGGCGTCAAGTTCACCGGTATCACAGACACCGTCCTGCAAAGAACTTTGAACAACAGAACGGTCACCACCAGCCTCAATAAAGGTTTTGAGAACATGAATCGAGTGTGGATGGGCCTTACCCGCGATGACCACTTTTTTCCTGCCTGTTACAGCAATTGCCAGTGACACCGCCTCGGCAAGAGCCGTCGCGCCGTCATAAAGAGACGCATTGGCGGTATCCATGCCGTACAGGCGGCAGATCATGCTCTGATATTCATAGATAGCCTGAAGCGTTCCCTGGGAGACTTCAGCCTGGTAGGGAGTGTACGCGGTATAAAACTCACTGCGCGACACAATGGTATTGATCGCAGGAGGCAGGTAATGATCATAAGCGCCTCCCCCAAGATAACTCACATGACTCGCTGTGGAGGTATTGGCGGATGCAAGCTTCTCCATAAGCATCTGAACTTCCGGCTCACTGAGCTCAGGCGGAAGTTCGAGAGCGGTCTTGAGACGCAACTCCAGGGGAATATCCGCTATAAGATCGTCGAAACAGGCGACGCCAATCTCACGAAGCATTTCTTCGCGATCGCTGTCCGTATTTGCAATAAACGGCATAGTAATTCCTACTCTCCAACGGTTTTTTTATAGTCCTGAACAGTCATGAGCGCGTTGACCTGTTCCGGATCATCCATGATAATCTCGATCATCCACCCTTCATCATAAGGACTGCTGTTGACAATCTCTGCAGCATCAAGAGCGTCATTGACTGCGTTGATCTTACCGGTAACCGGGGAGAAAAGGTCTGCAACAGTCTTAACGGCCTCAACGGTACCGAAAATATCCTGCTGTTTCAGTACTGTTCCGACCGGCTTTGTTTCAACAAAGACAATATCCCCGAGCTCGGACTGTGCAAAATCGGTAATTCCTACGCGCACTTTACCGTCGTCAAGCACTTTGACCCATTCGTGGTCACTGGTATAGCGAAGATCATCTGGGAAATTCATAGCCTGAAGCAGTTAAAATGTTCTTTGATAATGGAAATGATCAATAAAAAATCAAGGTACTATTTTTTTGCATCCGGTGAAACAGATGGGAAGTGACAAGTAACGAGTGACCGGATAAAGTCAAAGGTCAAAAGTAAAAAGTCAAAAAAGTGACGCGTAAAGGGCTCCTCTATGTATTGTCATGAGCGTTTCAAGAGCAAGGAAAACGGAGCGCAGAAACCCCGTTCTATCCGCTCAACGAAGCAATTGAAGTGCGAAATAAATAGCGATATCCTGAAGTCAGCAGTCGGCAGTCACCGGGAAACGGTCGGTAAAAAGAATTAATTACACTGCATGGATATATTGCGTATAACCGTAGCGAACGGAGCAGAGAAACCGGAGGGTACAATTTGTCCGAGAGGGCGCTTCAAAAATGAGGATTTTTGTTCAAGGTCAAGAAGTGTTCACAAGCCAAAGCGGAATGTATGCGTGATACTTGAGCATCGGAAGTGTGAACACGACGCAGAGATTGGGCAAAAAGACCATTTTTGAAGCGCCCTATAGCAAGCGTTGGCGCATCGCTTCATAGAGCAGCACCCCTGCCGAAACGCTCACATTGAGCGACTCGACACATCCTGCCATCGGAATGCGCACAAGAGTGTCCTTTTCGTTCAGGTTCAGAGCGTCAAGCCCTTTTTCTTCGGTTCCCATAATGAAAGCCGAAGGAATCCTGAAATCAACCTCTGTGTAATTTTTCTCTGCGTGCATATCCGCCGCGATAATCTGAAACCCCTCTTCACGAAGCATCTTGAGACAAGCCTGGAGACTTTTCACCTTGCAGAGACGGCTGTGAGAAACCGCCCCGGCCGAGGCTTTATGAACCGCCGCGTTAACAGGGCTGCCCTTGCCTTCCACCAGTATCACTCCGTCCGTAGCGACCGCTTCGGCTGTTCGGATAATGGCTCCGACGTTATGCGGATCGTTCAGACCGGGCAAAACGACAAGAAGGGGACTCGTGTTCCTGGGATGTTGAAGAATCTCTTCCAGCTGATAGTACCTCACCGAGCTTATCAGCGCGCAAACACCTTGATGCTTGGTGGTTCCGGCAATCTCACTCAACTTTTCAAGGCGAGCTTTTCCTAAAGGAATCTTCGATCTTCTGGCTGTTATCAGAATCTCCTTGAGCTTGAAATGCCCTGTATTAAACTGCATGTAGATCTTTTCGATCTTTTCGATCTTTTCCGGATCGGAACCCAGAAGCTCAAGCACCGAATTCCTTCCATACACCACATTATCCATGATAAGTAACATCAAAAAAATAAAAAAAAGCTCTACCCGTATTCGAGGCCGGTTATCATCTCCTGTATCCTCACAGCAATACTCCTGCCTGATCGGGTGATGAGAACTTACAATATCGAAATGTAATTGTATTGCTGTATATTAACTTTTTTACTATCTTTTTTGTTTGTCCGAAGAAAAGCTCGATGAATTGTAATCCACCGGAATCACATTTCATACCTTATCTTCCTGCCTGACAGACCTTATGTAAAGAGCAGTTTTTATTATTCCTTGCAATCCTTAACCTGTTTTTTTCTTTATGACAAAGAGCCGAATTTATAAAACCATGGAAGGCAATGAAGCTCTTGCGTATGTTGCCTATAGAACGAACGAGGTTATTTCAATCTATCCGATTACTCCCGCATCAAACATGGGCGAGTACTCGGATGAATGGGCTTCTGAAGGACTTCAGAATGTTTGGGGCAGCGTCCCTCTCGTGGACGAAATGCAAAGTGAAGCCGGTGCGGCAGCTGCAGTTCACGGCGCTGTACAGACAGGTGCTTTGACGACTACTTTCACCGCTGCCCAGGGTCTGCTCCTCATGATCCCTACCATGTATAAAATAGCAGGGGAACTGAGTCCCTGTACGATTCATGTTTCAGCACGTTCTCTGGCCTGCCAGGCGCTATCAATCTTCGGCGACCATGGCGACGTGATGTCGGTCCGCGGAACCGGGTTTGCACTGCTTGCCTCCTGCTCGGGTCAGGAAGTAATGGATCTGGCACTGATAGCTCAGGCCGCGACACTTGAATCCCGCATCCCGTTCCTGCACTTTTTCGACGGCTTCAGAACATCTCATGAAATCACCAAGATCGAGATGCTTTCTGATGAACAGATAAAAAGCATGATTGACGATGATCTTGTCATCGCTCACCGAAACCGACGCATGTCACCGGACCAACCAATCATTCGCGGGACTTCTCAGAACCCGGATGTCTACTTCCAGGGACGTGAAACCGTCAATCCGTTCTATCTCGCCTGCCCTGACATTGTTGAAAAACAGATGGAAAAGTTCACAGAAATGACCGGGCGCGAATACAAACTCTATCAATATTACGGCGCTCCTGACGCGGATCGTGTTATCGTCATGATGGGCTCTGGCGCTGAAACCGCGCTGGAGACAGTGGAGTATCTCAACAAGAAAGGTGAAAAAGTAGGTCTTATCAAAGTAAGACTTTACAGGCCTTTCGATGTTAAACGTTTCCTTGCCGCACTTCCCTCAAGCGTTACATCCATAGCCGTTCTCGACCGCCTGAAAGAGCCGGGAAGCGCAGGCGAACCGCTCTACCTCGACGTGGTTAATGCCGTTCATGAAGGCATGGAAGAAGGACACCCGGAAATCGTCGGCGGCAGATACGGCCTGTCATCCAAAGAATTCACGCCAGCCATGGTCATGGCTGTCTTCGAAAATCTTTCACAGAAAGAGCCAAAAAGTCATTTTACCATCGGTATCAACGACGATGTATCTTTCAGCAGTCTGAATTATGATGACAGCATCTGTATTGAAGATGACTCTGTCTTCAGGGCGATGTTTTACGGCCTTGGATCGGACGGCACGGTCGGCGCCAACAAAAACACGATCAAGATCATCGGTGAAAACACCGAGAACTACGCGCAGGGCTATTTTGTCTACGACTCGAAAAAAGCCGGTTCGATCACCGTATCGCACCTCAGGTTCGGGCCTGAACCAATCCGCTCTGCCTACAAGGTCTCGACCGCTAACTTCATCGGCTGTCATCTCTGGATATTCCTTGAATCAATCGACCTTGTAAAAAACCTCAAGGAAGGTGGCACGCTGCTGGTAAACTCCCACTACTCGCCCGACGAATTATGGGATCAGTTACCGAAACATGTGCAGGAACACCTGATTCAGAAAAAAGCGAAACTCTATACGATTGACGCCTACGAAGTCGCCGAGAAAAGCAACATGGGTTTGCGCATCAACACGATTATGCAGGCCTGCTTCTTCGCCATTTCCGGCATCCTTCCGCGAGAAGAAGCCCTTGAAAAAATCAAGCAATCGATCAGGGATACTTACGGCAAGAAAGGTGACGATATCGTCAACCAGAACATCCAGGCAGTTGAAAACTCTGTTTCTAACCTCCATGAGGTAAAAATCGGCTCGATCGCTGACAGTAAAAAATCAATGCGTCCTCCGATTTCCGGTGAAGCACCCGAGTTTGTCTGCAATACCCTGGCCAAAATCATTTCTGGGGATGGTGACGACATTCCCGTCAGCCAGATGCCTCCGGACGGCACATTCCCGGTCAGTACGTCCAAGTTTGAAAAACGAAACCTTGCCGAAAAGGTCCCCGTCTGGGAAGCCGACGTTTGTATCCAGTGCGGCAAATGCGCTTTTATGTGCCCTCACGGTGTCATCCGCTCCAAGGCATATGATCCGAAATACCTCGGAAATGCCCCGAAAACGTTTAAAAATATCGATGCAAAAGGGAAAAACTGGGAGGGACTGAAGTATACCATCCAGGTAGCGGTGGAAGATTGTACGGGCTGTGAAATCTGTGCGCACATCTGTCCGGCAAGCGATAAGAAAAATCCGGAACGGCACGCTTTGAACATGAGCCTTCAGGCACCGATTCGTGAAAATGAAATCGATAACTGGAACTACTTCCTCAACATTCCTGAATTCGACAGAGGCAAGATCAATACCCGTCTTATCAAGGAACAGCAGCTGCAGCAGCCGCTCTTCGAGTTTTCCGGAGCCTGTACGGGGTGCGGCGAGACACCTTATGTCAAGCTTATAACCCAGCTTTTCGGCGACAGACTTGTTCTCGGTAACGCAACCGGCTGTTCATCCATTTACGGAGGCAACCTTCCGACAACACCGTTCTGTACAAACACTGATGGCCTCGGACCGACGTGGTCAAATTCTCTCTTTGAGGATACCGCAGAGTTTGCAATGGGTTTCAGAATCTCGATCAACAAACAGAAAGAGTTTGCGGAAGAGATGGTAAAAGCTCTTTCCGCAGAGATCGGAGATACCCTCACGGGCGAAATTCTCAACGCTTCCCAGAAATCGGAACCTGAAATATTCGAGCAGCGTAAACGGGTGCATGCCTTGAAAGAAAAACTTGCCGTCATGGACAACCCCATGGCAAAGAATCTGCTCGCTGTGGCTGACATGCTTGTCAAAAAGAGCGTCTGGGGCATAGGCGGCGACGGCTGGGCATACGATATCGGGTACAGCGGCGTTGATCACATTACCGCAAGTTCAGAAAATGTCAATCTTCTCGTGCTTGACACAGAGGTCTATTCCAACACCGGAGGTCAGGCATCCAAAGCCACGCCGAAAGCAGCAGTCGCAAAATTCGCTGCCGCGGGACGTCCTTTACAGAAGAAAGATCTTGGAATGATTTCCATGACCTATGGCAACGCCTACGTCGCCAGCATAGCGATGGGAGCAAGGGATGAGCACACGCTCAAAGCATTCCTTGAAGCCGAAGCATACGACGGCCCGTCAGTTATCATAGCATACTCTCACTGCATCGCTCATGGCATAGACATGGCTGTCGGCATGGAACACCAGAAAGCCGCTGTCGACTCAGGGCACTGGCTTCTCTATCGATACAATCCTGACCGGAGAAATGAAGGCAAAAATCCTTTGAGTCTGGATTCGAAAAAGCCGAAAATCCCTGTCGAGCAGTTCCTCAATATGGAGAACCGCTTCCGGATGCTCAAGAAGAGTCATCCTGATCTGGCAAAAGCGTTCTTCGATGAAATCCAGCAGGAAGTCGATGCCCGCTACGCGACATACGAGTATCTTGCAGCAAGAAAATTCGAGAACGATTAATCAGCCGAATCTGCAAAGGATCTGAAACAGAAAAGGGTGCTCGATTTCTCGAAGCACCCTTTTTTTTAGTGACAAGTGACCTGTAACGAGTGACGAGGTAAGTCAAAAAGCTGGATGGCAAGATAGCCCGAAAATGACAAAAAAGGCGAACGATTTTTCGCCCCTACCAATTACCCGTCTTCCATTATCAATTTTCCCCCTCTCTGCTCTTGTCTCTCTGCTCTCCGTCACCCCTTCGCCACCTCTCTCTTCCGGTTTCCGGCCTCCGGTCTCCCTTTCTCTTCTCGTCTCTCAACTCTCTGCTCTCCTTGCTCCTGACTCCTTGCTTCTCTTATTTTTGCCTTTCCTCTGCCTCCCCCCCTCTCAACTCATCAGCCTTTTCCCGAAACTCCTTCGATCTTGTTTCTTTTCCGAGTGTACGGTATATCTCTGCAAGATGATCATAAATCTCAGGTTCATCAGGGTCTTTTGCCAGCGCTTTTTCTAAATACTCCCGTGCTTTACCGTACTCACCGATTTTATAATAGAGCCAGCCGAGCGTATCGAGATAAACCGGATTATCAGGATCTGACTGAACCGCTGTTTTCGCATACTCTATCGCCTCATTCAGCTTTTCCCCTCTCCCGGCATAAAGATATGCCAGATTATTCAGAGCCAGAGCATTCTCCGGATCAAGACTGAGCACATCTTTGTAGGCGCTTATGCTTTTCAGCTGATCCTGCAACCTGTCATAGGCCATAGCAAGCGTAATGTGGGCTTGAACAAGCAACCACGAAGGCTTGTCTTCTGTATCTGAGCTGAGCGCCTTCTCAAGCACATCGACAGATTTCCTCACATTCTCTGAACGGAACAGGGCGTATCCTTCAAATACATCGAGACGCAGTGATGAGCGTCCGGTTCGTTTTCTTGCTTGAAAAACCGTAGAGACAACCTGTTCATAGTCCTCCTGCGACATGTAAGCCGACGCATACTCCTCCCAGGCAAAAATATTATGAGAATCAATCTCAAGAGCCCTGAGAAAATCCGCTCCTGCGTCCCTGTACCGTTTCTGTACTCGAAGAAACATCCCCCTGAGTACATAAACGGTTGACTCAGACGGATAGAATGACACCAGCTCTTCTACCATGGTGCCAACCGCCTCACTGTAGGAGAGATCCTTTTCACTCCTGACCATGAATGCCTTGACAAACTCTGCTTTAGGGAAAAATCCGATCGAGTCAATGCCATAAAATCTCCTCAGCTCTTTCACATAGAGCTCCTCTTCATCCTGTTCGATATGCGCTTCAATAAGCGCGATCCAGGCCGGTATGAACGCAGGGTTACCGCCGAGTATCGACCTGAATATCTCCTTTGCTTTCATGACCTTACCCGACTGATAATAGAGTTCTCCCCGCGTAAGCTGCAATTTGTCATTATCTCCTTTCTCACGGATCATGTATTCCACATTCTTTATCGCAGCATCATATCGTTCCAACTTCAGTTCAAGCCATAGCGATTGTATGCGGGCGTTTTCATTTGAAGGATCGTGCTGCAGGATGCGTAAAAAAGTATTCAGGGCGTCTGCATACTTTTCATCGGCAAGATAGGCATGAGCAAGAAAAAAGAGGGTTTTGGTCTTTGAAGAAAAACGTTCAGCAAGCTGTTCAAACTGAACTGCTGCCCTATCATAATATTTCATATCGAAATAGATACCTGCCAGCAGCTGACGGTAGAACCTGTTTTCCGGCTGAAGAGACACCGCCTTTTCCGCGTGATATTGAGCGGAATCCGGCTTAGTCAAAGCAACAAAAGCTTTTGCAAGAGAAAAATTTACAGCTGCGTTTTTTGGTTCTGCAACGAGGGCCTTCCTGTATTGCCCTATAGCATCCTGATAGTCTCCCTTGACCGCTGACAAAGCGCCTTGCACCAGAAGATCTCTTGACACCCCCTTAAGAGAATCGGCTGTCGCCCTGTGGTCAGGATTTCCCGCCGTCGAGCTTCCTGTACAACCGCTGTGGATCAAGCCTGACAGAAACACCAAAAGTATACAAAAGCGCTGGAGTACACACATAGAGAATAGTGCTAAGGTGAAGATAGTTGAAGCAGTGACTGGTAACGAGTGACGAGAAAAACACAAAATAGCTGGATAGCTTAATAGCTAAATGGCATTAGCACCCCACTATCCATTACCCATTCTTCGCCCGTCATTAGACATTAGTCCTTATTCATTTCGAGCCATCCCCGTCTTCCATTCGTCAATAGTAATTAGTCATTAGACATTCCTTCTCCCCATCTTCCATTATTCAATAGTCAATTGCCAGTAGTCATTTCTCCTCCCCTACTCCCCCTTGAACAACGGGCCATCACTTTTTGCAGCGGGATATGAGCCGGTGAATTTCATGTAGGCATTTTTTGTCGCGACACGCCCTCTGGATGTTCTTGCGATAAACCCGGTCTGGATAAGATACGGTTCATACACCTCTTCGATCGTCTCCTGCTCTTCCCCGACGGAAACCGCGAGAGAGGAAATACCGACTGGACCGCCGTTAAATTTTTCGATCAGGGTCAGCATGATTTTCTTATCCATATCGTCAAGACCGTCATCATCGATCTCAAGCGCATCGAGTGTTTTTCTGGCGAGCTCCGCAGTGATGGTTGCGGCATTTGCAACCTGGGTAAAGTCACGAGCTCGTTTCAGCAGACGGTTTGCAATCCGGGGTGTACCTCGTGAACGCCTGGCGATTTCTACTGCAGCGTTGCCATCAATGTCAACACCGAGGATTGTCGCCGTTCTTACGATGATGCGTTCAAGAACTTCCGGGGAATAATAATCAAGTCGATTTGATATGCCGAAACGAGCGCGCAGAGGAGATGTCAGCATTCCTGCCCGGGTTGTCGCACCGACAAGCGTGAAGGGCTCCAGCTTCAGTTGAACCGCTCGTGCTGAAGGACCACTCTCCAGCAGAATATCGATGCGGAAATCCTCCATGGCTGAATAGAGATACTCCTCGACAGCAGGGGTCAGTCTGTGGATCTCATCGATAAACAGCACGTCTCCCTTGTTGAGACTTGTCAGAATTCCTGCAAGGTTTCCGGGTTTGTCGAGCAGAGGACCGGACGAGATTTTTATCCCTCCTCCCAGCTCAGACGCGATAATATGAGCAAGAGTAGTCTTGCCCAGGCCCGGTGGCCCTGAAAACAGAACATGGTCAAGCGCTTCGCCCCTCTGTCTTGCTGCGGTAATAAACACCCGCATATTGTCGGTCAGACGTTTCTGGCCGGAAAAATCATCGAGCAAAAGAGGCCGGATCTGCTCCTCGAATTTCTCCTCAGCAGGACTTGTCGGGACATTCATCAGTTCTTCACGCACGGCATAAGAGAAATATGGTTCATAAAAACGACTTACAACTTGATTCGCGGATCAACAACACCATACAGAACATCAGCGACAAGGTTGCCGAGAATTATCAGCGTGCCGGATATAAATGTGTTGGCAATAATCAATGGATAATCACGTGCAAAAATAGCCTCAACGGTAACCCGGCCCATTCCGGGAAATGCAAAAATGACTTCAATAAACAAGGCTCCGCTGAATATGAATGGCAACGACCCACCAATCAGCGTAATAACAGGCAACAGAGCGTTGCGAAGAGCGTGACGAACGATCACTACTTTTTCAGGAAGCCCTTTTGACCTTGCTGTACGTATATAGTCCTGCCGGATCACTTCGAGCATGCTTCCCCGGACATAACGGGCTATGCCGGCAGCACCGTTGATGCTTAACACCGTCACAGGCAATACAAGGTGCCAAAGCCTGTCCAGCATGAAGCGGAACGGCCCATATGCTTCGGCACCTACTTCGTTCAATCCCGATGCAGGGAAAATCTGTAACTTCAAGGCAAACGCGATAATCATCATCAGAGCGAACCAGAACTCCGGCATGGAATAGAAAAACAGCGCCCCTACCGTCAAAAATCTGTCGAGAGAACTGTTCTGTTTCACTGCAGAAATCACGCCGATGAATATTCCCAGGATGAAGTTTGCAACAAGCGTCAAAAGAGCGATGGTCATGGTAATCGGCAGAGCCTGCGCAATCACATCGAATACCGGTTGCTGGGCCCGGCTGAAACTTCTGCCGAAATCTCCCTGAAGTACACTGCCCAACCACTTGATGTATTGAATAACTATAGGATCATTCAACCCGTATTGCTCACGGATCTGATCGGCAACCTTCGGACTGATACCCGGCTGAATAAACAGAGCAGCAGGATCACCCGGTGCCAGCCGTATAATAAAAAAGGTCAATGTAAGAACACCGAATACCAATGGTATTGCAACCAGCAAACGGCGTAGTATATAAACGAGCATCGGTTATTTCGTGATTCGTGATTCGTGATTCGTGATTCGTGATTCGTGATTCGTGATTCGTGATTCGTGATTCGTGATTCGTGATTCGTGATTCGTATGAGAAGATAGTCAAGGCCCTCAGGATAAATAGTCAAAAGCATAAAAAAGTAACGATGAAGGAGTGTACGTCAAAGGGCAAAAGTCGCTATGGCTAAATTGCTGGATAGCCGGGCGGTAAGAGAGCCCGAAGAAGACCAGAACGGGCGAAATATTTTTCGCCCCGACACCCTGACTATCATCGCTCTGTGCTGTTTTGCTAATCAGCTATAACGATTGAAAGCCACATATCACACTCATTGCTCAGCACTACTTAGCCATCCAACCATTTCGCCATCTTGCAGAATTCACTCTGAACAAAGCACTAAGAACTTGAATATAGCCCATCGCCAGCACTATAAACCCACCCCGTCCTCTTTTGACTTTTGACTTACACTTGTTACTAGTCTCTGTCACTTTACTTTACTCCACCACACCGGCAGACGGGGAAAGTGTCCAGTCGTCTATGTTGTAGAATGTACTGAGGATATTCAGCTCCTCACCTTCGATCCTGCGGTTAAATCCCTGCGTTTCCTTAATCCAGTATAAAAATGTCGTCGGCTGATCGCGGTGCAGAATCTCCTGATACTCAATCCAGTACGGTCTTGCATCCAGTGGATTCATTTGACCTTTTGCCAGTTCGCAAAGGGTATCGATTCTCGAATTCTGATAACCGGTAAAATTAAAACGGCTTTTTTCAAGATCTGAACCCCATCCGTCAAGAGGATCTATTTCCAGCCCTATCGACCATCCTGCCATCCATGCTTCAATTTTACGAAGCCGCAGGTTTTCAAAAAACACATTTGATTCCTGAACATCCAGTTGACAGTCAATTCCAATCTCCCTGAGATTCTGTTGAATAATAACACTGGCGAAATTCCTGCGGGCGTTGCCTGCATTGGTATACAGCACAAAGCTGAACTTTCTGCCATTTTTCTCTCGAATACCGTCCGGGCCTGGAAACCATCCCTCTTCTTCAAGAATCCTGACCGCCTCTGACGGATCATAGGGGTAGGGTGTAACAGAATCATTGTATGCCCATTTGAGCGAAGGAGATATATCGGTGCTGGCTACCTCACCGTACTCTCCGAGATAACCGTCGAGAATTGATTGCCGGTCAATAGCAAGCGTCAGTGCCCGGCGAACATTCTTTGAACCGAACAGAGGATGCGGCCTGATAGTACCGTCACGCTCATAAGACACCTGGTCGATATTCGACCATCCGATATAGTCATAGACACGCAGTCCGACTGACTTGATCTCCACACCGGCTCTGGCGCGCTCAAGGCCGGCAAAGTCTTCCGGTTTTATATTTTCCACAACATCGACAGCTCCAGTCTGAAGCTGCGCCAGACGTACCGTGTAGTCAGGCACTATCCTGAACATGATTCGCGCGATATCACCAGGTTTGGGCAGCGTACACGAAGGGTTTGAAGCAAGAACAACCTGCTGCTGTTTCAGCCACTCCTGAAGAACATAAGGACCTGCGCCCAGCGGTTTCTGATTGAGGGGAGAATGCCGGAACTCTTCGAGTGCCACATGTTCCCATTTGTGTTTCGGAAGTGGCGTCAGAGAGGTATGAAACAGCGCAAGCTGTTCAGGAACCGCTTTATAGAAGTTGAACACGAGTGTTGTGTCATCAGGTGCTTCAATTGCCTTCTCGAAATCAATTTCACCTGTATCAGCTCCCACAAGCTCAGCAAGATACTGTTGCCGGGGGCTAGCGATAAGAGGATTGCCATAGAGCTCATAGGTGAATTTAAAATCATGCGCTGTAATTGGTGTGCCGTCATTCCATTTCGCGTCGTTTCTGAGTATATAGGTGATGGAACGGTAATCGTCTCCCATTTTCCATGTTTTTGCCAACGCTCCGCCCGGCTTTTTCCTGATGGATTCCCCTGTCGATTCCCTCAACTTTTTTTCAAGAGCGACAAAATTCAAGAGACCTGACGTCGTGTCGAACTCGCTTTCCAGAAGACCCGGATAGAGAAGACCGTAGACATTGCTGGATGTTACCGAAGCGCCGATCACAGGATTGAGATAGTTGGCGTCACCAAGCATGGCGATCACCAGCGTTGAATCGCCTGCCGATCCGCCGGATGAAAAGCGGTCAGATGAACAGCCTGAAAGCGTCACGACTATCAGCATACAAACAATCAGCACGCTGTTCATGCCGATATGATCATGTAAAAAAACACCAGACGGTCCGGACTTTTCAGGACACGCCGGAGCAGTTGAGGATTCAGACAAACAGCCGGTAAAGCAAGGCTGCGTGGCCTGCTGTTTATCTGGCTCTCCTTTACTATTCATAGTCTTTGGTTAAATAGTTGCTGCCGAATCTTGTCGTCATCATTGCCTCGTCGTCAATGCTTGTTTTAATCCTTTCCTCAAGAGCCTCTGCCGCCACGTATCCTGAATATTGCTTTAACAGATAGTTCAGAGCAACAACTTCAATGATAACCGTAATATTTTTACCAGGATTGATCGGCAGCTGGATAAGCGGTACCTCTACCCCGAGAATTTTTGTTGTTTTGGTATCAAGGCCCAGACGCTCGTAATCCATATCCTCGTTCCACTCCATCAGCTCAACCACCACCTGAACAACCTTTTTTTCCCTGATCGCCCGTATGCCGAACGCTGCCTTGACATCAACCACGCCAAGACCGCGAATCTCCATAAAATGGCCGATAACATGATTCCCGGAGGCAATCAGTGTTTTTTCACCTTTCCGGTTAATGACCACGGCATCGTCTGCAACCAGCCGATGCCCTCTTTCTACAAGGTCGAGAGCGACTTCCGACTTACCGAGACCGCTTTTACCGACAAGCATCACTCCTACCCCGTAAACATCAACCATGGATCCGTGATACTGCTGATACACCGAAAATCTGTCAACCAGAAAATCAGTGATCAGAAAAATGGTTCTGGTCGAAGAGTTTCTCGTAATAAAAGCAGGAATACCCGCCTCTGTGGCCATATCGAGAAGAGCCGGATCAAGCTTGTTATTACTGGTGATGATAATACAGGGCACTTTATACTTTACTATGTTCTCAAAAGCCATCTTCCTTGTCTTGTCATCAAGATGATTTAGAAAACGCATCTCCGTGTTTCCAAGGATCTGAACTCTTTTGTAGGTAAACAGATTGGTAAAACCGGCTAAAGCAAGGCCGGGGCGATGAAGGTCCCTGTCAGTGATTCGCCGTTTCTGCTCATCAACCTCATTGAGACGGCGCAGTTTTATATCGAGATCGTTATTGATGTTGTCAAAAAAATATGCGACAGTCATCGATTGCTTCTTCAGACCTTTCTGATCAAATTTCATAGTAGTAAAACGCTAAGAGGTGTGTTCAAAGTAGAACAGGGCCGGAGTTCCGGCCCTGTCACACGTCACATTACCTGTGATCAAGCAGTTTTTCCTTATGCTTCCTCAACTGCCTGCCCATTGCGTCCACACAACTGTCAATTGCCTGCTCATACGTTGAAGCCCCTTCCTTGGCAACGAGAGTATTCTGTGGAATATGCACCGTTAATTCAGCAATCTTGTTTTTCTCATAATCGTTTTTCTGATGATCAAGAATCACATGGGTATTGACAATACCCGAAAATATCTTGCCTAATGCCTGGACGGCATCACGGGCATACTGTTCTATGTCACGATGATTATTGGTATGTCGTATGGTAACCTGTACGTTTACCGCTTCACTAACTTCAGCCTTTGTCATGGGCAAACTCCTTATTTAATGAGTATGAAAAAAAGAAAAGAACATTCGAGAAGTTCTGGTTCCGTCGATGCTCATGCCCTGGGATGAGCTTTATCATAGACTTCCCTGACCCTACCGAAAGTGACATGTGTGTATATTTCCGTCGTGGTCAGATTGGCGTGACCCAGCATCTCGCTCACACTTTTCAGATCGGCACCGTTATTGAGCATATGTGTTGCAAAACTATGACGCAGAGCATGCGGATTTTTATATTTAAGTTCCGTGACGGCGGACAGATATTTCTTGGTAAGCCGTTGAACAAGAACCGGATAAATACCGATACCTTTTTTTGTTACAAAGACATATGCAGCAGCTGAAACCTCTCCTTTTTTCATTCTAAAGAAGTTTCGTTTGACTTCAAAATAATTTTTCAGTGCCTCAACCGCATATGATCCAAGGGGCAGAACGCGCTGCTTATTCCCCTTGCCGTTTATTTTCATGAAACCCTGCTCGATATTGACCTGTTCACGCTCAAGATGAACGACCTCCGATATACGCAGTCCACACCCATAGAGCAGCTCAAGAATAGCCCTGTCACGCGAATACGTAAACTCGTCTTCATACCGGGTATTTTTGCTCGATCCGGAAAGGTGCTGTGGAGCGGCAAGAATGTGGTCAAAAAGAGTTTCCGTCTGTTCTTCGTTCAGAAAACCCGGCACGGTTTTGCTGAAACGTGGTGTGACAACCTGAGCGGGAACGGAGACTTTTATGCGGCCGGTTTCAAGGAGATAGTTGTAGAAACTTTTTACCGATGCCAGCTTCCTGGCAATAGACTTAGGCTGCAAGCCTTTCTTGAGAAGAAAACCCAGAAAAAGCCGCATATCGATACGTGTGACCAACCCGGGATCAACCGCCTTTTCTCCTCCATGCTGAAGAGAAAGAAACTCATAAAACTGGGTAATGTCCTTACTATACGCCTTACAGGTATGTTCTGAATATTTTCTTTGAGCTCTCATATATTCCACAAACTCGCCGAGAGCGTAATACTCAGACAGTGTTTCTGATGGGCCTTGAATTTCCTTCATAGTCTGCTTTACAGATGTACGGCTATCAGTTCATTCATGTTTCTGATATAATACAATGTAACACCCCTCAGAAGAAAATAATTCATGCAGGGAGCAACCGTCCCTTCAGCAAGCGTGTCCTGATACAACAGCTTTCCGTCACAGAAAGCTCTTATACCGGCATCAAACCCTTTTCCGCGCTTAGACTTTTCGTGAGCTACTGAAACACTAATTCCCTGATGTTCAATATATTCCCGAAGGATCGAACCTGAAAGTCCGGCATTTGAGGAATCATCATTTCCAATAGCCATTTCCCCCTCCAGGTCCGACCGGGGAAGCAGAACATTTTGCATTTCCGCGTCATCCTGTGCTTCGGCACGCAACGTATTGGCTCGTCGGGCGTCCTGTCCGATCACCTCTCTATCCTCTCCTGTCAGTGCGTCGAGAAGCATATAGTTTCTTTCAGGAAAACCTGCAAATGAGCCTGCCGAATAGACAAGCATGCCCTCTTCGAGATGCCCGACAAAAGCAACTTCAGGCCTTGCCCAGGTGACACAACCCTTGAGCGGGTCTATAGCCCACAAACCGGCATGCTCCGGACTATCTCTCTGATATCCATGAATATAGAAAAGACTGCCCCTGGTTGTCTCAAGACCGGTCATGCGATCCTCAGGATTTGTCGCATGATCGCCTGCGCCAAGCGTAAAATCCCTGAGAATTTCTTTTCCCGAACGAAGCGAAAGACAAGTGAAAGAAGCTGCCATTTCCCCTGTGAAACGATTCTCACAAACAACAAGGTCAGGTTCCAGAAACATTATTTTCCAGAGCAATGCTCCGTTATCAGGAGTAAAGCCCCAAAGTCTTCCGGCTTTCTCAATCATCTTCACTCCGGAATTTTGACAGCCTGTAGATAGTGAGCGAGATGCTATGGTCTCCCCTCATATAGTTTCTCGCATAACTTTTCACGGAAAAACCGTTCTCAAGCACAAGATCAAGAAACTGCTGTGCCACTCTTCTTCTCGGATCAGCAATATAGGCATATCCGTCAGGCTTGAGCAGGCTTTCCACAGCGTTCAAGATCGGCAACAGGTTCACTCTCTCATAAAGCACATCCGCGGCAAAAAGCATATCAAAGCGTTCCTCACACCCAACAGATCTCCAATCGAGCTGTTGAGCATTGAGAGAAACATTGTTTTTCAAGGCATTCAGACGGATGAAGCGCAGAGCCTCCCCGGAATAATCCGTCGACAAAACATCCGCGCCCATCCTGGCCGCGGTTACACTGGTCATCCCTAAACCCGCGCCGATCTCAACAATTTTTTTGTCCCTGACATCAAGATCGTTTACAATAAACTCCGACAACGTCACTGCGGCAGGCCATATTTCCGCCCAGTACGGCATCTGCTCGTCTTTCACAAAATCCTCAGGAGATATCCTGTCAAGCAGAGCGTAGCTGTCCCGAACGCTCACAAAACTGAATGCTACCCCTCCAATACTATAGGAAGTTGTCTCAATATCATATTCCTCTTTCAGAGCATCAAGCATTGACGGAATCGTTTGACCATCCTCTATCATGATCGTCAGAAAGTTGATTGGTTACCATGCATTTCATCTGATTTTGAATGTACGGAAAATCACGGAGAGAATTCTATTTTAACCGGAACAGATCTGTGTTGCACGATCAGCCTGAATGAAACGATGACAATGTCGCAACTGTTCGAAAAACCGAAAACACAACACCTATGCAAAAAGAACTCCTTGAAGTATTCGATAACCGGTTCCCTGACAGGGACTACACGATCGAAATTGTCAATCCTGAATTCACTTCGGTCTGCCCTATAACAGGACTGCCTGATTTCGGAACAATCACCATCCGCTACATTCCGGACAAAGTCTGCGTAGAACTGAAATCGCTGAAATACTACTACCTCGAATTCAGAAATGCAGGCATTTTTTACGAGAACGTCACCAACACGATTCTTGACCATCTGGTTGACCTGCTCAAACCGAGAACGTTAACCGTTACAACAGCATGGAAAGCCAGAGGCGGAATCACCGAAACAGTAACAGTTTCATACAGTGCCGGTCAAGACGAATGAGAACGCAGTATTTTTCACCATGAAAAAAGCCCCGAAGTGCTGCTCCGGGGCTTTTCCTTTATCATATGTACTCAGACAACGAATCCATGCACTACGACTAATAGTTCTGCTCAATGTATTGCTTGAGAACCGCCACGTCCTTCTTTCTGATACCTGAGTTAGGCACCGCTTTCATATCAATAATGAGCTTTTCAGTCAGCCCTTTCTTTACATACTCACCGATCTTTACTTCAACTGCCTTGATAGCATGACACTTGGTACATTTTCTCTGGAACATTTTGTCTGCCGCTGCCAGTGCCTCACCAGTAAGCGCTACCTGCTCCGGTGCCGATTCTTCCTCAGCAACGGTGACGGTCTCTTCACCTTCAACAACAGCAGGCTCTTCTCCGACCACGGCTTCTTCAGCTACGGCGACTTCCTCTACAACAGCTTCTTCTTCAACGGGCTGATCCTCGATATTCTCAAAATCCTCACCTTCGTTGAACGCATCCAGCTGTCTGACAGTGCGGATATATTTGCCATCGGTCGTTGTTGTACGTCCCTTCTCCCAGACAACTTCCAGACTAATGAACATAACCGTCACGATAACAAAAATGCTTACCGGAAAACTGATCACCCATTTATCACTGATTTTGGCCGACATTTTTCCAAGTCCCCAGATAATAAGGGAAGAGAAAAAGATGAGCAGAAACCAGCCCATAAACGATTTTAGCGGTGTCAGGACCGGAGAGATGTTCTCCGCGGGCGTTTGAAAACCCGTCAACAACGACGAAACAAAAAACAACGCTCCCATAGCGACAGCGCCAATAATAGCCAAGGCAATAAGCTTACCATTTGATTTGTTATCCATGACAGCTACAAATTTGGTGTTAGCGGCTTACGAATAATTTTAAAAATTAAGATACATCAATATTCGATAAGCGACAAACAAAATAACCAATTAAGCCATCGACCCATCTCACTATCACCAGAATAAGCACTACCCGCGAAAGAGGCTGTTCTGAAATTTTGTGCCTCCATAAGGTATCGTTATGTTTCGCCTGAAGACATGAAAACATTCTAACAACCAGACGCCCTCATGATCACCTCTGCAACAAGTGTCGTCGATTACGATAAAGCCTTAGTCGATTTCCGGTTTTTACTGGACTGTTTTCGGAAAGTACTTCAGGAATTCGGAGAAACAGAACTTGCTGCGCACCTTCCCTGGGACGAAGCATCAGTTCCGATAAGTCTCATCCCAAACAGAGGCAGAGCTGTACAGGCTTATACCATAATATTCCAGCTTCTCAACATGGCTGAAGAAAACTCAGGGGCCCAGTTCCGCAGAACCCTTGAAGCGACAAAAGGGCCTTCATCTCTTTCCGGACTATGGGGAGACGCGTTCAGCTACCTTAAAAAAATCGGGATTTCAGAGTCGCGCATCGTAGAAGAACTTTCACACATCTCGGTAGAACCCGTACTGACCGCGCATCCTACAGAAGCAAAACGACGCACGGTACTCGAACAGCACCGTGAACTCTACCTGCTTCTCGTGAAACTTGAGAACCAGATGTGGACTCCTGCAGAACGGGAGGATATTCGAACAGAGATCACAGTCGTGCTTGAACGACTGTGGCGAACAGGAGAAATATTTTTTGAGAAACCAACCGTTGACGCAGAACGGCAGAACGTCATCCATTACCTCTACAACATCTTCCCTTCCGTTCTTTCCATGCTTGACAAAAGGCTCATCCAGGCCTGGACTGACACAGGATTCGACAGAGCATCGATCGAAGATCCGAAAAACTTTCCCAGACTCAGTTTCGGAAGTTGGGTAGGAGGAGACAGGGACGGTCACCCTTTCGTCACCCCTGAGGTAACACAACAGACGTTGATGGAGATGCGGCAGTATTCGCTCAGACTGGTACAGAACCACTTGCGTGAACTCGCCTCCAAACTCAGCCTTTCCGAGCGGTTTCAGTCTCCAACACCCGCCATTTCAGAGCGAATCACCCGACTCAGGGAGCTGACCGACACAAGGGGAGATAACGCGATATCAAGAAATCCCAAAGAACCCTGGCGTCAGTTTATCAATCTGATGATAGCGGCTCTGCCTCCCGAACCCGTCCTTCATGAGTTTCACGATGAAGAGCACTATCCGGATAGATACCGCCACCATGACGAACTGCTTTCAGATCTCGACATTCTGAGAGACTCTCTCCTGAAGATAGGAGCGGAAAACATTGCGAAAAACGATGTAAACCCTGTTTACCGGATTGTGCAGACCTTCGGATTCCATCTCGGCAAACTGGATATACGGCAGAACAGCCGTATTCACGATCTTGCGATGTCACAGCTGATGCGTGCGGCCGGATTTAAAAACTGCGATTTTCCGGACTGGAACGAAAAAGAGCGCATGGCTTTTCTGAACAGTGAACTCCTCTCTCCCCGCCCGTTCACCCATCCAGACATGGAGGTCGGTCCGGAAGCGGAAACACTTCTCCGATGCTACCGTGCTTTGGGAAAACATCTTAAACAATTCGGTCCTCACGGTATCGGCTCCCTTATCGTCAGCATGACCCGAAACGTTTCCGATCTGCTTGCCATCTATCTTTTTGCACGGGAAGTCGGCCTGATGACCACACATGGCGGCGGCGACGCATGCATGATCCCCGTGGTTCCCCTGTTCGAAACCATTGACGATCTCACAAAAAGCCCGGAAATTCTGCGGGAATTTCTCGATAATCCACTCACCAGAAGGAGCATCGCCTATCATCGGCAGATCCGGAATGGGACAAGACCGTCCCAGCAGGTCATGGTTGGCTACAGCGACAGCAACAAGGACGGCGGGATCACTTCCAGCCTCTGGAACCTGTACAGGGCGGAAGAAAAAATGCTTGAAGTCGGCAGAGAACAGGATATTGATATTCTTTTCTTTCACGGACGCGGAGGAAGCATCAGCCGGGGAGCAGGACCGACTCACCGCTTCATCAGGGCCCAACCCCACTGCTCGCTCGAAACCGGCCTCAGGGTCACCGAACAGGGAGAAACCATCTCCCAGAAATACGCGAACAAGATCAACGCGACCTATAACCTTGAGCTGTTCATGGCCGGCGTGACCGAGGCCCGGCTCGCTCATCGGGTAAATCCTAAAAGCAAAGTGTCGATCGAGCCTGTCATGGATCTCCTCGCCGTTGAAAGCAACAGAGCTTACCGGAGTTTGATCGAATCGGAAGGATTGCTTGAGTTTTTCCATCAGGCGACCCCGATAGACATTATTGAATCGAGCAGGATCGGTTCCCGTCCTTCACGAAGAAGCGGAAAAGAAAGCCTCGATGACCTGCGCGCAATACCCTGGGTATTCAGCTGGAACCAGGCCCGGTTCGCCATTTCCGGATGGTACGGATTCGGAAGCGCCCTCGAACACCTCAGGAAAACACAGCCGGAAGCGTTCGACCTCATCAGGGAAAAGGATTTTTCATGGCCGCCGCTGCGCTACATTGCAAGCAATGTCTCGACAAGTATCGCGACTGTTGACCCTGAAATCATGCAGAAATATGCCATGCTGGTCGAAAACCCTGATACCCGTCATAGCATTCTCACGATGATTACCGCCGAGTACCGGAGAACACGGGAGCTTCTGGACATATTCTACGGTGGTTCACTTCAGGATAAATTCTTTAACGTGTTCCGCTTCATCACTATGCGTCAGGAAGGACTGAGCGAACTGCACCATTTGCAGATCGATCTCCTGAGAACCTGGAGAAAACATAAATTATCGGGAAAAGAGGACACAGCCGATGCCATGCTCCCTGAGCTGCTGCTCACCGTCAACGCCATAGCGAGTGGACTGCGGTCCACGGGATGAGACGCGAAGAACTGGATATTTACAGTATTTTTACTATCTATTACGATGTAAGAACGCTGTAATAACCAAATCTTCACGCCATGCTCACTCAACTCAGCGCAGCCGCGCTTGTAGGAATAGACGCCCTGAAAGTAGAGGTTGAAACCAACGTTTCAGGAGGCCTCCCCTCCTTTACCGTCGTCGGTCTTCCGGACAACGCCATTCGCGAAAGCCGTGAAAGAATCCTTACCGCGATAAAAAACTCGGGTTTCAATCTGCCTCCGAAAAAAATCACGGTCAACCTCGCCCCGGCAGATGTCCGGAAGGAAGGAACGGCGTTCGACCTTTCCATTGCTATTGGCCTGCTGAGCTCACTGCAGGAAACAACGCACAAGCTGGAAGACACGCTCATTCTCGGCGAACTGGCGCTTGACGGTTCGGTAAGACGAATAAACGGTGCCCTTCCCATAGCCATGATGAGCGTCAGGGAAAACATCAAACGGATTATTCTGCCATCGGTAAATGCCGAAGAGGCTGCCGTCGCGGTTGCAGCCTCACGGTCATCGGTTGATGTCTACGGGGTAAAAACCCTGAATGAAACCGTCACCCTTCTCAGAGATCCGGCAGCGTTCCTTCCTGTCGAGGTAGATATTGAAAGTCTTTTTCAGGAACATCCTGAATATCCTGTTGATTTCGCGGACATAAAGGGTCAGGTGACGGCTAAAAAAGCAATGGAAATCGCCGCGGCCGGAGCTCATAATCTCATCATGATCGGGCCCCCCGGAAGCGGTAAAACCCTGCTTGCCAAAGCCCTTCCCGGCATTCTTCCTCCCCTGAACTTCGAAGAGTCGCTGGAAACGACAAAAATCTACTCGGTTGCAGACAAACTCAACATCGGCAAACCGCTCATGACCCGCCGTCCGTTCCGTAACCCGCACCACACGACCAGCAACGTCGCGCTGATCGGGGGAGGCACGATGGCCAAACCGGGCGAGGTCAGTCTCGCGCATAACGGTGTGCTCTTTCTCGACGAACTGCCTGAATTCACCCGGAACGCCCTTGAAGTCCTTCGCCAGCCGCTGGAAGACAACGAGGTCACCGTGTCGCGCATCTCACTCACCACTAACTATCCAGCCTGTTTCATGCTGGTCGCAGCCATGAACCCCAGCCCGGCAGGCGCGCTAAAAGATCAGGACGGCAACCTGACCGCCACACCGCAGCAGATACAGCGCTACCTCTCGAAAATCTCCGGACCGCTGCTCGACAGAATAGATATACATATCGATGTCCCAAAAGTCGAGAACCAGGAGCTCTTTTCCGGCACAAAAGGAGAATGCTCGGAGATAATCCGCAACCGGGTGATCAGCGCTCGTGAGAGACAGTCGAAGCGTTTTGCAGAAGGCAATGCTCCCGGCATTCACGCAAACGCGCAGATGACGCCCAAACACATCAAGACGTTCTGTCCGCTCGACAAAGCCTGCGCCACAAAGCTCATGGAAGCCATGGAACGCCTCAACCTATCAGCCCGCGCCCACGACCGGATCCTCAAAGTCAGCCGAACCATTGCCGACCTCGACGGATCGGAGAACATCGAGATGAAACACCTCATCCAGGCGATACAGTACAGGAGTTTGGACAGGGATTTCTGGAATTACTGAGAAGAAAAGGCAAAATTCAAAAGGTAAAAGTTAAAAAGCACAGTTGAACTGTTGAATCGTCGGTGTAGGGGCGAAAAATTTTTCGCCCTAATGGTGGTTCAGGGTGCAGTGATCATTCGTAGGGGCAGGCCCCCGTGCCTGCCCGCCTTCTTTGCAGGGAACGCAGAGACGATGCAATCCCAGGCAAGATAAACCGTCACGATTTTTGCAACTTCTGGGAATAATTGTTGAATCGTTGAAACGGCAAAGAAACGACCCGACGCACCTGTCCGAATCCCTGTTCTGGTGTCGCACCACGCTACCGGTGCTCATCCCGACTTGTCAGGACTCCGCTTCGGCTTGTGAGCATTCCTTAATCTTGAACAAAACGCCTCACTTTTTGAGACACCATGAGTATATTTATTTAAAACCTCCTATTCTGTCGTCAGCCAGACAAAAAATCGAACGATATATGAAATAGGGAGGTTCCGATTCATGAGCTTTTCTTATACACAAAAGAAATGAAGAGACATTATGAAATTAAAAGTAGTCGTACACGAAGCAGAAGAAGGGGGATACTGGGCTGAGGTGCCGTCCATTCCCGGCTGTACAACGCAAGGGGATACTTTTGATGAACTGTTGAGCAATATTTATGAAGCAGTTGAGGGTTGTCTATCTGTGGATATTCAGGATATTGCTGTATCAGATACAGATAAGGTAATGGAGATAGCAGTTTGAAAGCTGTCAGCGGTAAAAGACTTTGCCGTCTCCTTGAAACCAGGAGATGGGAGTTAAAACGAATCAATGGCAGCCATCACATTTATGTAAAAAAAGGAATAACTATTCGAATTTCTGTTCCGGTTCATGGCAACAAACCGCTCAAGATCGGTTTACTTAAATACCTGATGAAGATTGCAGAAATTGATGAAACCGAGTTGTAAGTTGCGTTCCTATAATTTGGCTTCACCCCTTGCTTTTCAGGGAGCGTTGAACAAGAACTCCGCATAAAGTCATTCCCCCTGCGAAATAGATGCTCAGATTTCACGGGGTTGATCTGGCATCCATCTTCACCAACCTTTCTCCGAATCGAGCTTCACGACTTCTTCAATTCCTTGTCGAGGCGCTCTTATAAAAACATATTGAGTATTGTTGAACTGTTGATGTGTTGAATCGTTGATTTCCCATAGGGACAAACCTGCGTGTTTGTGCCCGATCCGACAGTCATCACGACTTCTGCAATTCCTTGCCGGGGCGCTCTTATAAAAACATCTGGAGCAATGACTGTTAGGGCACGTCGCGCTCGTTGGCGAGAACCTTTAGGCTATTAAGCATCGGCTCAGGTAACCTGAGCCAAATGGTTTTCATGGTCGGCTCATCCTATATCATCAAGCCTCACACCGAGTTTGGATGCTATAGTGCTCAGAACGTCGAACGATCCCTTTCAATTTTTCACGGATCAAAGGGTCTCCGCTCTCCTCAAACGACAGGTTGAGCCTCGGAATTATTTACGTGCGCAGCTTCAGCATGGAGTTTCAAACCAAGCGCATCGATAACTTTAAGGATAGTATCAAAGCTTGGGGTACGTTCTCCGGAGAGCGCTTTGTAAAGACTTTCCCTCGATAAACCGGCGTCTCGTGCAACTTGTGACATCCCTTTGGCTCGTGCAATATCCCCCAGAGCTTTCGCTATAAACGCCGCGTCGCCATTTGCCTCCTCAAGGCAAGCTTCAAGGTACGCTCCCATTTCCTCAGGCGTGCGAAGATGTTCGGCGACATCGTATCGCGTAGTAATCGTTTTCGCCATAATTTACCCCTATAAATTCTGCGCAAGCCGTAAAGCGGTTTTGATATCCTTGGTCTGTGTGCGCTTGTCGCCACCGGCCAACAAAATCACCACCTCTCGCCCCTGCTTTTTGTAATACACCCGATAACCGGGGCCATAGTCAATCCGCAACTCTGAAACACCTTCACCCACGGTCTTAACATCTCCAGGATTTCCAGCGCTTAGCCGTTCTATCCTGACCAGAATACGAGCACGCACCCGAACGTCACGCAACCCTTCAAGCCATTTAGCAAAATTTTCAGTCTTGCGAATTTCAACCATAGCAACAATGTAGCCAAAAGGCTACACATTATCAATATTAAAATATATCATTGGAAATAGGTGAACATTTCTAATAGATCTCCGGGTCTCGCTCCGCTCGCCCGGAGATGGCAGAGCCCGGTAGGAATAGGGAACTTCCTATAATAAAACCACTAAACACAAAGAAGTAACGATCAAAAATAATCCTGCCAAGTACCTCGCAAAGCACGATACCGAGCGGCGGGTGCTCATAATAGCTTTGATGCAACAAGGCGATAAAGCAACACGTCTTGTCAGTTTTGGCTCGTGTTCGCATGCCTTCGAGTCCGAACGACACCTTTTCCCGGCTCTGTATCCGGCTGGTGGCTTCTTCTCCGGCGTTCCTCTTGGCCGGTGAGCGTCCACACATGCTGCTGTTCTATGACTCCGCCGCAGTCAACCATCCCAGCCTTTGCGGTATGGTTGGTTTTACTTTCCCCCTCTTCCTATGAGGTCTACCTACGATTTGTGGTAATTTCGAAGGGCATTTTTGTTTACTATCGACAAAAGAACTTGACCGGGTTCCTTTTTTAACATATATTAGTTAGTTGCTTGGCCAACTATGCAATTACAATAAAATCAAAATGGATACACTGACTGCACTATTCAAAGCACTGTCCGACCGGAACCGGCTCCGGATAGTGTCGGCTCTCCTGAAGCACGACGAGCTGTGTGCCTGTCAGCTGACGGAGCTGATTCATGTAACAGGGGCCACAGCCTCCCGTCACATGGGAGTTCTGATTTCATCCGGCCTGGTAGACAGCCGGAAAGACGGCCGATGGGTCTATTACCGGATTCGCCGTGAACAGGCTGATTTCGGTGTGTTGATCAATTGGATCGAATCACAACTCAGCCATGATCCGGGCATCGAACACGACGCAAAAACACTTGATGACATCACGTCGTGTGAGCCGGAAGATCTTTGCAGAAAGCAGCGCGGCGATGAATGTTGCCCGAAAAAATAAGCGTTAACAAACCAGGGAGATACATCATGAGTGAAAAACTGAACGTACTGTTCCTGTGTACCGGGAACTCATGCCGTAGCCAGATGACCGAAGGCTGGACCCGGCACCTCAAGGGAGATGACATCGAAGCCTGCTCAGCAGGAATCGAGACGCACAGGCTCAACCAGAACGCGGCAAAAGTGATGACTACATCGATTAGTTCAAAGACGTAAAACCGGAAGTGGTCGTCACCGTATGCGGGCATGCCCACGAAACCTGTCCCTTTTCCGGGTAACTGCAATATTGTCCATAACGAAATCAAAGCCTTTTTCGAAACCCTGCCTGAAACATTGACGTGAGTAATGGAGGTATTTTTATGAATAATGAAATTTGTCCGGCGAACGACCGGCATATGACCAGCATCTTTGAGAAGTACCTGACCGTCTGGGTCGGGTTGTGCATTGTGTTTGGGATTTTCCTCGGTAAAATCGCCCCCGGGCTGGCAAAAACACTGGACGGCATGAGTATCAATGTCAATGGCGCACCTGTCGTGTCCATTCCCATTGCCATATGTCTGTTCTTTATGATGTACCCGATCATGGTCAAGATTGATTTCGCCAGCGTGGTCAAGGCCGGTAAAAGCGGAAAGCCCGTTTTTCTGACTCTGTTCATCAACTGGTGCATCAAACCGTTCACCATGTATGCCATCTCCATGCTGTTTCTTGGTGTTTTCCTTAAAGGATTGATCGGAAACGACGCGATGGATCTGGTCAAAATGCCATTTGGCCTCGACCTGCCTGTCGGAGCGGAGCACGGCGCAGGAACCGTGATTTTGCAGGACGGTGTAAAAATGCTTCAGATTCCTCTGTGGCGCAGCTATTTTGCCGGATGCATCCTGCTGGGAATAGCTCCCTGCACAGCCATGGTTCTCGTCTGGGGATACCTGGCCCGGGGAAATGATGGTCTGACTCTCGTGATGGTCGCGATCAACTCCCTGACCATGCTCGTCCTCTACGGGGTTCTGGGCGGGTTTCTGTTGGGTATCGGTAGGTTACCAGTTCCGTGGCAGGCTCTGCTGCTGTCCGTTGCCATCTATGTGGCTCTGCCGCTGATCGCCGGTTATTTCTCCCGCAAATGGATTATCGGACACAAGGGTGAAAAATGGTTCAAAGAAAAGTTTCTGCATGTTCTTACACCGGTAACCATCAGCGCACTGTTGCTGACATTGGTTTTACTGTTCAGCTTCAAGGGCGAGACCATTCTGGCCAACCCGCTGACCATTCTGTGGATCTCAATTCCGCTTTTCCTGCAAACCGTTCTCATTTTCGGACTGGGCTACGGTGCGGCAAAAATCCTCAAACTGAATTACGAAGATGCCGCTCCAGCTGCCATGATCGGCGCATCCAACCATTTTGAAGTGGCTATCGCCACCGCAGTCATGCTGTTTGGACTGTCATCCGGTGCTGCCCTTGCAACAGTGGTCGGTGTACTGATCGAGGTGCCGGTGATGCTGATGCTTGTTGGTTTCTGCAAGAGAACAGCGGGCTGGTTCAACACAGAACAGTCGTAACCATGAAAAAATGGTTTGGAACAATCTGTCCTGATATTCGCAGGCTTGAGTATAACCGGGAATACCTTTCCCTGGTATTCCCGGTGACCGCGAGCCACCAGCCCATTGCCGTTACATCTGAAATGATTCAAACAAGCAACGCAAGTAGCGCATCGATAACTTTAAGGATAGTATCAAAGCTTGGGGTACGTTCTCCGAAAAGCGCTTTGTAAAGACTTTCCCTCGATAAACCGGCGTCTCGTGCAACTTGCGACATGCCCTTGGCTCGTGCAATAT
>Ga0180433_10000277_pt1 | contig 90542 bp, 73 predicted proteins | sample SS_ome_8_FD_132980 | JGI IMG/M metagenome (GOLD analysis project Ga0180433, IMG submission 132980) | Hypersaline lake sediment archaeal communities from the Salton Sea, California, USA - SS_1_D_1 metaG | ecosystem: Environmental > Aquatic > Non-marine Saline and Alkaline > Hypersaline >... | reverse complement strand
GCCCACGGTCCCGTGCATGTGGCCCCAGACGTGGACGTTCATGTTGTCCATGAAGGCGAGGCGGTCCCCGTAGAACCTGAGCATCTCCCGGTACTGCCACTCGGTGGGGGCGGCCCACTTCATCGACACCACGTTCTTGATCTCCAGGAGCCCGGGCATGATGTGGGGGGTGTGGTTGAATCCCTTCCAGTAGGTGTTGTAGATCATGAAGCCGATGTCTGTGTGGTCGGCGACGTGCCTGTAGAAGCGGAGGACGTCGTCCTCCGTCTGGCTCGACTCGTGGTAGGTGGGCCCCATCTGGACGGCGTCAATCCCGAGGTCCTCGGCGTAACGGCACAGCTCTATCGCCTGCCTGGGGTCGGTGTGCTGGGCAGATATCACCAGGGGGACCCTCCCCAGGGCCTCCTCTGACAGCGCCCTGGCTATCTCCTTCCTCTCCTCCATCGTCATGGTGGGGAACTCCCCCGCCGCCACAGCGGCCATCAGCACGCCCTGGCCCTCCCGTATCCCGCCCTTAAGCAGCGCCCTGACGAGGGCCCTGAAGCCCTCGGTGTCGAGGGAGCAGTCGGGTTCGAATGGGGTCGTCATGGGAACGTAGGGCCCCCTCAGCCTTCTCCGTGCCTCCTCTGCGTCCATGGATATCTCCGGCGGGTGCAAACGATGTGCCGTTAAAGATATTCCTGTTGCCCCGGGTCTCATCCTGCCGTGTCCAGGGCCTCCCTGATCACCCGGCCCTCGCACTGCCGGGGCGGGTCGATGCCCAGGATGCTGGAGAGGGTTGGCGCGACGTCCACCAGGTTGACCCTCTCCGCCCTCTTCCCCCGGGCCACGCCGGGGCCAGCCAGGATCAGGGTGGCCCGGTTAGAGGCGTAGCCAACCGAGGCATTAGGCAGGTGCCAGTGGACGGCTGAAAGGGTGCTGACCACCGGGAAGTGCTTCAGTTCCGCCAGGGGCATGACCTCCGGGCTCTCCCTGTAGAACCGCATGACATCGTCGGGGATGTCGTTGTTGCCGGTCGTGTAGAAGAGGTAGTGGGGCCTGGCGAAGCAGAACACGTCGGGCACCCTGTCACCCCACACCCCCATGGACTCGAAGTCCTCCCGGGCGCCGACAAGCTCGAAGGCCGGTTTCCCGGAGGCCGGATCGGACAGGGATCGGAACCTCTGGATTACCTCCTCCCTGAGCTCCTCGTAGTCACCCCCCGGCTCCACGCACCCCCACCTCTCCCTGCCCCTCAGGTTAATCCAGATCCCTGAGGCATGGCCGGCGTTCCAGGCCCTCGTCCGGCGCGGGTCGAGCGACCATTTGCCGGTTTTCGTATCGCGTTTGAAGACCTCCCAGCCCTCCTCCTCCATGATGCGGTGGACGTTGACCCACCTGTCGACCGGGATGTTGCCGTGGTCCGAGACCACGCATACCACGGTATCATCGCCGGCGCAGCTGGCCCTGATTCTACCCACCATTCGGAACATGGTACGCATCGTGGCCAGCATCAGCCGGTCGGCGGTCCGGCGCCTCCGGGGATCGGGATCCCCGAGCCAGCCCAGGACATCGTGGTTGATGCCGTCCGGGGCATGGTACTGAACGAGCATCGCGTCCCAGTCCTGGGTCGAGGCCAGGTGCGCCGCGCAGTCGGAGGTCCATTTCGCCTGGATCTCCATTACGTCCATGATCCCCTCCAGCTCGCGCCCGTCGAACCAGCCCTTCCTGAAGGCCGAGTCGGGCGAGAGCTCAAGGGACTCCACGTACCCCCCGGCGTTCTCGATTATCTCGTCCTCCATCCCCCTCGGATGAGCCCAGCCCCGGTGTCGACCGGCCATCGAGGCGTATATGGTGATCCTGCCCCTCTTCCAGTCGAGGTCGAGCACCTTGTACTGCCTCAGGCAGCTCGCACCCAGGAACCTCTCCCGGACCCAGCCGCTCCACTCTCCCCTCCCGATTACAGCGATCGCCCTCCCCGCGTCCCTGTTCCTCGAAATTGCCATGCGGGTTCTTCCTCCATCCCTGAAGACCAGGACGTGGCGGCGTTCGCTTCCCGGCTCGGACGTGGTTCCCCAGTCGGTCACCCCGGCGGCGTCCCAGCCGAACCGCAGCTGGTCCTCCAGGTCCACCACTCCCTCGCCCAGTACTCTCCATGATGGCGGGACGTTCCTCCACCTGCCGGCGGGACCCAGGAGTAGGCGCTTGCCCCCGGGGACCCGGCGGTGGCTGCTGATGTACTCCGGGAAGCGCACGGTCCACCTGCTGGAGAAGAGCCCGTCCCCGCCGATAACGACGCCATCCCGGAGGGTGAGGGGAAAGGCCGTGGGGTAGTTGATCAGTATGCAGCGCCTGCCCTGGCGCTCCGCTGCCTGCCAGAGGTACTCGGCCCTGCAGAGGCGGGAGTTGAAGGTTGATCTAGTCTCCCCCGCGGCCATGCCGGGAAGGTGGTCCTGGAAGCCGATGATGCCGTGGGTTCCCATCCACGCCCCGGTGGCTATCGTGGTCCAGTTGGTCGGGGTGTCCGTGACTGCGCTAGGGATGGCGGGGGAGAAGAAGCCCCCTCGCAGCATCTCGTCGAGCTCTGGTACCCTGCCTCGGTAACGTTCGACCTGCTCGGGCACCAGGCCATCGAGGCCGATTAAAATGAACTTCCTCCTGCCCATGGACTTCCAACGGGAAAGGGGTGTCATTAAAGGTTAGGGTGTCTACTGACCTAGCCTGAACCCGCCCGACCTGTTGCTCCCGGCGGCGCTCTTGACCCTGCCCTCCAGGAGGGGCCAGATCCAGTTTGCGAACTCCTGGACGTTCTTGGTCTGGATGTAGACGTTCCCAGGACCCTGTACCTCGGTTACCAGGCCCTCTCCACCGAGAATGGTGGATTTAAGCCCGCCGAACTTCTTCACGTCGTACTTGCAGGAGTCGTCGAAGGCGACCAGGTGGTAGTTGTCGACGACGAGGGATTCACCGGCCCCCAGCTGGTGGTGGTCGATGGCCCCGAACGAGTTGACGAAGAGCTGCCCCTGGCCGGAGACCTTGAGCATGAAGAGTGTCGAGCCGAAGAGGCCCTTCTTGAATCCCTGCCACTCTGTATCCAGGTGGATGTCGGCCGTGGATGCGACGTAGGCGTCCTTCTGCAGGATCATCCCCCTGCCGCTCTGGAGGTCCAGCTGCTGGATGTCTCCCACGGGTGCCGGCACGAAACCGACCTTCCCCGGTCCCCGCTCGGCGTTATACTCGTTAACGAAGAAGGATTCCCCGCCCAGGAGGGAGCCCTTGATGCTCTTCCAGAGGCTCTTCTCCTCCCTCTTCCTGGTCTTGATCTGTATGCCAGGCGACATGTACACCATGGCCCCCGCCTCCGCGACGACGGTCTCGCCCGCGTTCAGCCGGGCCTCCAGAAGCGAGTACGCCGGCCTGTACTTGATCTCGTATTCCATCTTTCAATCCTCCAAAATTCCTGAGATGGTAACTGGTCTGGAATTCGCCGGGGGCCCCGATCGGTTTTGCAGAACCGGGATCGTCCGGCACCGCAATATCCGAAATGTGATATAAAAAGGTTGGTCACCGGGGACTGGGCGGTCCGGCCTTGACGCGGTCAATCATCTCGTCGAGGGAACCCCGCTCGAATGATATCGCCTCCAGCCACCATGTCGCCCCGGAGATGGCGAAGGGCTCGACGACCCCGGATCCCCTTGCAGGATCGGGTGGGGTGGGTCCGCCGACCACCACGTCAAAATGGTGTCCACCGGCCATGTACGGCTTCATGAAGGCCATAATCTCCCTGAGGTCCCCTGGCTGCAGGGCGCTGCCGTCGGACCTGCCAGGGTATACACCATCCCACCTGGCCGCCCTGCGAAAGGGGTTCCTGTGGGGCCAGCCGCCGGCGACCCAGACCGGGATCCTCGGTTTTTGAAGCGGTCCCGGGAGCATCTGGATGTCATCCACCATGTAATGGTCCCCCCGGAAGCTGAAACTCTCGCCGCTCCACAGGCCTGTGATGACCTCGAGGGCCTCGTCGAGCTTACGCCCCCTGGTTACCGGGTTCTCCTCCTCCCCGAATCCCGAGAACTCCTCCCCGAGCCAGCCCAGCCCGGCGCCGAACACCAGCCTCCCGCCGGAGAGGTGGTCCAGCGTGACCATCTCCCGGGCGAGCTTCCAGGGCCGCCTGCGGGGCAGGGGGGTGACCATCGCCCCCAGTTTTATCCGGCTCGTCCTCACCGCGATGGCAGAGAGGGCGACAAGGGGGTCCAGGGCGGGTGCGGGAGTGGGGTAGAGCAGCGTGTCCCAGATGAAGAACCCGTCCCAGCCGGCCCTTTCTGCGCTGGTCGCAAGTGATACCAGGACGCCCGGATCGTGGTATTCCTTCACAGTTGCGACATCCAGACCGAATTTCATTTCCAGCAAACTGGTAGTTGCGGGGTTATAAAGTTGATGAAGGCCAATCTGGCGAGGGGCACCGAACTACGGATAACATCATTCTTATGTGCCCTTGTCCAGTTTCTGGGGTGAACGGCGAATTGATCAGAATCGAGAACGGGTACAGCTGCTGCGCGGGCCTTGCCGAGTCCGGCTGGTATGCCGGTGCACTTGTCATCGAGGACGTGGACGGATCCCACATTCCCTCGACCGACCTTGACTACGACCAGGCCAGGGAGAGCTGCCTTGACTGGCAGAGGGCCCTCGCCGGAGTGGACCGCAGGGTGGTTTGCGTCGATGGAAACTCCCACCAACAGGACCAGATCGCGCGCGCGGAGAATATCTGCGGACCGGTATCCCCCCGGGAGATTACCCCCGGGCCGACCTTCGCCTGGACGCAGCGCATGAGTGACGCCTGGAATTTCGGGGCCTGCTCCGATGGCCGGACATCCACGGTTTTCCAGGATAGCTCGCCGATTAGGAGTCCCGGGGTCTGCAAGGGCCCTGATGGGTTGATGCTCGCCTGCGAGACCGATTCCAAGGGGGCAGGCGAGGTACGGCTTTTTTCGCTCGAGGGAGATGAGATCCTCCGGATTAGGGGAAGGAACCCGGTTCTGAGGGCATCGCTGAACGGCGTTTTCCTCCTGACCGAGCAGGTTACCAGGGACTCGATTTCGCTTCTTCTCCAGGAGGTCGGGGGGAATGGAAGCGAGGTCGAGATATCCGGGGAGGAAGACTACACCTTCAACGCCGACATGGTATGCGGGGAGAACGGGGTATTCATAGTCGCCGAGACGGGCCCGGCCTTCGGGATGGACGAGAGGTTGGGGATGCACAGGGACCTTAGGGCATGGCGCTGGAGCGGGGGGAGTCTCGAGGACATCTCCGGGAATGGCGGGCGGCTCCCGATCGACAGGGAGGCCTTCTACTACTGGAGCAACGAGAACATGCCCCCAATGCGACCCACGATCTTCCTCGACGATGTTCGCCCCGTGGTGGCCTTCCGCCGTTTCCGGCACTTCGCGTTCAAGACCTTCGGCTGGGATACCTGCATGATCAGGTGGAACGACACCTGGGGCATTACCCAGCGTCTTTCCGAGGGCCTTACGGCCCCGGATACCGGGTATGCAGTCCTCCCGTTCGACGGTAAGTTCCTGGGCGTTTTCCCATGCCTGGATAACCCCGGCAACCACACCCCCTGTACAAACTTCCGCGTGGAGGTCAGGGAGTTCGACCCCGATTTCTCGCTGCCCCACGTCGAGGTGCCGGAGGACAAACGTGCCGACTACATGGTCACGACAGGTTACAGGAATGTCGCTCCCGATCCACCAGAGCTCGAGGAGCCCTACGGGGGACGCACGCTCATCTGGGGCGACCTTCACTCCCACACCAACTACTCCAAGTGCATGTCGGCGATGGATGGCTGCCCCGATGAGGTATTCCGGTACGCCAGGGACGTCCTCGGGTGCCGCGTCTTCACCTTCATGGACCACGACAACATGCTCGGCGGTCCCGAGGCGGCCTGGCTGGGCGACAGGCTTGAGGTCCTCGCCGGCGGCTGGGGCATACCGCTCTACGGCTACGAATCGGGCCAGAGCCCGGGAAGGCACACCAACTTCTACGCCCGGGACAGGGATACCTACGACGGTCTCCGGTGCGTTCTGGGCTCGCAAGGCAGGTACCGGAACAGGACCTACCGCCAGCTGGTGGAGGACTTTCCTCTCGACAGCGCCCTGGCGCTACGCCACTTCCACGGTAATATGGCCGAGGAGGACCACCTGGTCCAGTCCTTCGAGGCCCAGCTGGAGGTCGCCATGGAGTCGATGCAGGGGCGTAACAACAACCTGCTGGTGACCGAGGGCAGGTTCACGCTCTTCCCCAACCAGTTCCTCGATGCCGGTCTCAAGGTGGGCCTGGTCGGGGGCAGCGACCACTTCAGGGCGAGGGGGCCAAACCACTTCTGCATGACCGGCTTCTGGGTGAGGGAGCCCACGGCGGAGGGCGTCTTCGAGGCGCTCCGCAACAGGTACACGATCGCCATGTCCGACTCCAGGGTCTCGATGGCTGCCAGGATGAAGGGCCAGCCCGCCGGGCGATCTGTGACCGTGGAGTCCGGCGAGGGAGTGCGGATCAGGCTGTCGGTGTCATGCGGCCACACGATTACGCGGGCAGCCCTCATTCGGGACGGAACCGTGATGAGACCGGTGGAGGTGGGTGAGAAACGTGCGACCGTCGAGCTTGTCGACAGCGATCCCTCCCCCGGGCGGCACTGGTACGTTCCCACGGTGGAGGTCGAGACGGCCTACGGGGAGGGGAACAGGGGTTACGGTCACACCTCGCCCTTCTTCGTTATGGTCCGGGAACCGGACGCGGAGAAGTAGCTATCGACCGATAGAGAGGAGTCGGTTGGTCGCCACGAGGCTGAAGGGGTTCGAGTAGTGGTGAATCCAGCATGCCGAGCCGCCCTCACCATCGACCCTCGTCGGTTGCTCGATTATGAAGTCGGCAGAGGTGGGGGAGTTGAAGGCTATAAATGCCAGCGCCAGCGAGTCGATCGGAGGGTCGTGTCTCCTGTTCAGGTCCGGGAGGGCAACGGGCCCGGTGTCCACCTGGTAGACCCTCCTCTCGGCCTGCATGTTCAGGGTCTTGACCGGGCACTCTACTATGACTTCGAGGCCCGTCTCCTCGTTCCGGATGCGGGTCTGGCTGACCATGGGCAGCCCCTCCATGGCCGCGCGGTACAATGCGTCCCAGTCCCCGAGCTCCTCGTATTCGATCGCCGCAGCGAGCTTGTAGATCGGTGGACCCCAGTACTTCTCGACGCCGGCGACCTCCCTGTACCTCTCGGTCAGCCTCGAGTAGCGCCGGAAGACTACGAGGTCATCACCACCGAAGACCGGGAGGAAGTCGTAGTTGTCCTCTTGGAAGAGGTTCTCCGGTGCGAAGGTGTTCTCGCTCTTGCAAGACGCGCACTGCAGGAAATCGACCTGTCCATCGTCGTCGAGCAGCCTGGTCCTGCTCTCGACCCAGAAGCGGACGGAGTTGAAGCTGGCGTCGTGGCAGATGAAGGACCGGGAGTAGTCCAGGGGGTCGATATCGATCGAGGGCATGTGACCCTGTCCGCGGGATTTTCTATTAAACCGTTCGGTCCTGCCAATCAAAAGCGGTTTGTGGATTGGCCGTTCGGCTCAGTCCTTCTTCACGAAAATCTCCTCGATGAGGTACTTCCCCTCCCCTACCGGTCGAAGTTGATCAACGTAGATTACGTGGCTACGGACCTCGAGCACCAGTCCCACGAGTTGCATCGGGTAGACCGGATCGAGGTCTGTGCCTGAGACCCATGACTCGAAACCGGTTCTGACGACACTGTTGGCATCCGGACCGTGGGGAAGGCGGACCTGTACGATATTCCATCCATCGAAATCGATCGAGGTATCGCCCCGGACCGATAACCATGAGTTGCCGTTGAAGTCCTCCAGGAGGAAGAGAACCCTGCCCCACGAGCTGTTCCCGAAGACGCGCGCCCCCATGTAGAGGGAATCAGCTGGTATTTTTCCATCCCCGCCCAGGTACCTGACTAACAGGTAGGGGATCTCGTGCGGGTGGTTCCGTGGCGGTTTCGCTGGCCCGACCTCCAGGAGTGAGGAGATGCCCTCCCGGGGGGACACGACCCGGGTCTCGATCCCGCCCACGAAGTATGGTACATCTGGTCTCAGCGCCTCGAGCTCTTCCCTGGTTCCCGGGCTCTCCACCCAGTCCGAGGCATGCTCGAAATCCGCTATTCGAATCGCCTTTCCCTCGAAACAGGTTTTGTTTTCCACGGGCTCGATCCCATCGATCCCGCTGGCTCCCTCGAGGTAGATGGGCGATGTGACCACCTCGATCTTAACGGCTCCGTCGACCGCGTCCAGATCGCGACGGTTGCCGAACATGTCCGTGATGGTTACCCCAGCCATATCGCCCCTCAGCACCGCCATCCTGCTTCCCCGTACCGTCCACAGTGCATGGACAATCTCCCCGGTGTTCCTCACGAACCTGAGGGCGTAGAGGGTGCTGGACCCCGTTGCCACGACGCCGTCGAACCTGGCGCTGTCGAGCACCCTGGTCATGGTGGAGTATGCGCAGAAGCTCTCCCGGGGTTCGAGTCCCGGAGGGCGTCTCAGCAGGCCGATTGGACCGTAGTGGCTGTAGAAGTACTCGTCCCCGGGGTCGTACGGGGAGGTGCACATCCCGAAGAAGACCACGCCGCTTGCCATTGCCAGCAGGTGCGAGCGGACGTAGTGGTCGGCCTGCTCCCGCTCGGTCAGCCATCCCTCGCCGACGGGGGCGTATATGGCCTCGGTCAGGTAGATTGGGTACTCCTCGTAGCCGTAGAAGCGCTGAAGGGACCTGAGTATGAAGATGTTGGAGAAGGGAGCGAAGAGCGCGCCCGGCTGCCTCTCGGGAACCGAGGTAAACAGGTCGAAGTCGAGGCCGAAGGCATCCAGGTACTCCCTCGGGTATCCCCTCGCCATCATGGACCCGATGAAGCTCGGGTAGCCGTTGCCGAAGACCAGCTTGACGTCCGGGAACTCATCCCTGACCAGACTGCCGTACTCGGTCCCCGTCTTCCAGCAGTTGTTCAGGTGTCCCCTCTCCCGGTCCGTGAGGGGTTCGACGGGCCTTCCGAGGAGCTCGTTGGGGAAGGCCCGTTGGTGCCTCGTGCTCAGGTAGGTCTCCCAGAATACCATCCAGGAGCGAATCGGTGGGAATTCTTTCATCTTCCCGACCATCTCCTCCGGGTTACCGGGGTCCTCGCAGCAACTGTTGCCCAGGCAGCAGACGTGCCCGCAGTCGAGGTCGATGAGGTGTTCCCGTACTGCCTGCAGCCTCTTCCGCTTCTGCTCCTCATCACCGAGTAAAAGTGAGTTTGGCAGCGTCCACCTCGCACCCGCCATCTTCAAGATCGGGGCGGGCCTCCCGGGGGGCAGCCCCCTGTGTCCCTCGAAGAAGCACCACATGCCGAAGGGTGATTCCGCCGTCGCCCTCCTGGTATCGGGGGGTAGAAGTGCAAAGGATGTCCGGTGAACCATCGACCGGCCCCCCTCTGACTCGATCCTTATTTCGAGGTCGAACTTGCCCATGACGTCCTGGGGCAACTCCCTTGACAGGACGAGGTTCTTCCTTGATTTCAGGGACATGGCCTCCTCCCTAACCGAGATGTCGCCGTAGGGCCCGGTTACGGTCATGCGGAGCGAGATGTCAAGGTCCCTGGACCTACGGTTCTTCAGAACTACCCCGACCCGGGGAACCGAGGGGCGCTCGAAGAGGGGTACACCGCCCTCCCAGCGGACGACCATGCTGGCGGGAGCCTCTTCAAGTGTCGCACCGTGCACGACTATCGAGCTCGGGGGCCCAGCGGGGTGGGGGAACAGCTGGTCATCGAGGCCGACCCTCCTGGTGAGGTCGATTTCGAGGAAGTGTTCCTCGTCCTCGAGGAACTCCTGGAATGCTCCCGGGGAGAGCTCCACCTGTACGTGGTGGATTTTCCCGTCCGCCCTGATCGGCCCGAAATCGGCGGTTACCGCGTGGCCCAGCCCGGTCTTGATCATCCTCGCGGAGGCCAGGGGCACACCGGATTCCCCGGGGGTGACGGTGCAGAGCAGGTGCAACCTGTCGTAGTAGCCCTTTGGTACCCTCAGGAGCGTCCGTTTCCCGTCCATGCAGAGGGAGTCCTCGAAGATGTAGGGGTACCTTCCCCTGTAGCCCATACGCCCCAGGTTCACGCCATCGTGCTCCCCCTCCCGGTTTTCCAGCAGGAAGGGCGTTTCCCGAATCTCCACCAGGCCCCGGGGGAGCTGGGCGTTGCCCGCTATCGAGGAGTTGAAGTAGGGGGATATCTCCAGGGGGTGGTAACCGCCATCCAGCTCGTCGAGGGGAGTAACCGAGATGTTCCGAATGAGTGCCCCGACTGGAAGTGAGATCCTGGGATTTCCCCCGGTCGGCTCGATTTCAGGTTCCCCCACGAACCTGCCCTGGAACCTGAACTGGATGCAATCCCCCCGGAGGTCATAGCCGAGCCTGATCCACCTCTCCGTCCAGCCCGGTGATTCCTCGAATTCCCGCCTGATCCGTTTAGCCTCATCGGGATCCCGGGACCATTCCGAGGCATCGGGCCTGGTCCTGAAATCGAGCCGGATCTCCTCGCCAGAAAGGAGAGTTATGTGAGCGACCTCGGGATCGTCCGGGTCCACGAGGACATTGAGAGATGCGCCGGTCAGGGATACCGCGATCTCTCCCCCATCCCTGACCATCAGGTCCATGGATACCCGGTGCCGATCCGGCTCGATGGTTCCCATATCGAGTGTGATCTTCCCCGGCGCGACGATTCCATGGGTTGAAACCACCAGCTCTCCGTCCGAATGCTCCCGGATCCACCCCGGGCCAAGCGCCCGGGTTTCAGCCACAGTCACCGGCCGTGGTTCGTGGGGCACGTGGATCCTCCCGGTTAATCGGACCGGTTGAGCCAGCTCTCGAGCTTCTCCTCGTGTTCCCTCGACCAGCCATCGTAGCAGTTGGCCATGATCTCCTCGTAGGTCGTTGCGGGGTTCTGCTCGCTTCTAGCGTAGGAGGTGTCTCTGAACTCGCCGGCCCTGGCCTTTTCACGCCATTCCAGGAAGGAGGCCCTGTTGTAGCGCATGCAGCGGTCGTGGACCTCCTCGTAGTCGACGATCTCTCTGAGGTCCCGGTCCATGGACTCGGCCACGTCCCTCCGGGTGCCCGCGAAGTTGCGAACCTCGTGGGGATCCTCCTTGAGGTTGAACAGCTGGGGGCCGTAGCCCGGGTATGCCACGTACTTCCAGTCTCCCCTGCGGAGCATGAACATGGTCGTGTTGCAGGCCGTGCCAGTGTGAAGTGCCAGTGCCCAGTCGCGGCTCTCCTCCCGTTCCCCGCGGGCGAGGGGCATGAGGGACTCCCCGTCGATGTTCCCGGGGGTCCCTGTTCCGGCGATCTCCGCCACCGTCGGGAATATGTCGATTAGGGACACGATGTTAGCGATCCTCCTGCCGCCCGGGATGCCCGGGCCCGATATTACCAGCGGAACGCGGGATGCGCCCTCGTACAGGTTCATCTTGTACCAGTTCCGGTGCTCGCAGGCCATCTCCCCGTGGTCGCTGGTGAAGATGAAGTAGGTATCGTCGCCCATTCCCAGCTCCTCGAGGGCGCCGGTGACCCTGCCCACCATCGCGTCGGCCTCGGCGCACATGCCGTAGTAGGCGGCCCTGAACATCTTGACCGTCTCCGGGGCGAAGCCGTGCACCCAGTTCTTGGCTATCTGCTGGTACTCCATCGCGGGGTGGAGCTCCTCGTCCTCGGGGGGAACCTCGACACCCTCGAGGTCGACCTTTTCCATCCAGTGGGCCGTTGTGCGGTAGGACGGGTGGACGGCGCTGGTGGAAATGTAGAGGAAGAAGGGGTCGTCCTCCCCCACTCTTCCCTCGAGGAATTCCAGCGCACCGTCTATCTTCTCCCAGTCCTTGTCCCAGGCGTTCTTTGCCCTGGTCTGGATGTGGAGGTCCTGCGATCCCCGGCCATAGACTGGGAGGCGTATGTCAGCGGGGCCAGTCCAGGCGGTGACGCGGGCGAGCTGGCTGTGGCGACCGGAGCGATAGTCGCTCTTCCCGAGCCCTATGTCCCTGTAATCATCCGCCGCGAAGGCATAACCCTCCCGGTGGAGAAGGTCCATCAACGTGAGGTCCCCGGGCTCGAGCCCCTTGTGGTTGTTCCAGCTCTCGCAGTGGTGGGTGTAGCGACCCGACCACATGTTGGCCCTGGAGGGGCAGCAAATGGGGTGGCTGCAGTAGGTCCGGCTGAAGAGGGCGCCCCGGCTGGCGAGCCCGTCTATGTTCGGGGTCGCCCGTTTCATTGCGGGGTGGTCCATGCACCCCAGGGCGCGCCCGTCCCAGCTCTCGGCCTGGAAGAAAACGATGTTCGGTCCCGGCATGGCGACTGGGATCTGCCAGGCGGGATAAATGTATGGCTGCTGAAGTGAGCCCCGGGATGCTAGAGCATCAGCAGAACGAAGAAAATTACCCCCAGAGCCAGGGATGCCACGACGAGGGCGACCATTGCCATGCCTCTCGATTCACCTGCCCCGTGATAGTCGCCTGGTCCATTCCTGTGGCGGTTCTCGAAGGATGCCCCGATCGATATCCCGAGGGCTACCCCTATCCCGATCATCCCCGGGTTGTCCAGGATTATCCAGAGCACGATTCCGAGGGGCATGAACATGAGCATGAAGAATCCCATGTACTTTCCCCTGACGTATCCGTCGGCGGGCTGTCCAGTCATGGTCTCGGCCATTGAATCACCTCTCCCCCCATTCATCAGTGTGCAGATAAAATCCCCTAAAGATCCGTCATGAAATTATGCATCCATAGCGAGTCCTTACGATCAATCTCCGGTCTACTTCCACTTGTCGCGGTTGGCAAGCCCGATGGCAACGTATGTAAGCCCCATTCCGAGTAACGGCAAACCCAGGAAGGGGGGCAGGTCAGACGCTGTGTATATCACGGTGAAGGATGATCCGATGGAAATCTGGGAGAGCCCGATTATGAAAATTGCCCTATAGTTGGGCTCCCCTTCCCCTCCGGCCCTCCCCCTCCTCAGAAACAGGACGAGAAGCGCGAGACCGGTGGCTACCAGCACGCCCAGAACGACCAAGACGATTATGGATCCCTCCATTCTACCTCTCCACCTCACCCATGCTGAAAATGGCCAGACCCCGTTGATCCTCCTGCCGGGTGGTCATCGGGTAACGGTATATCGCCCCTGTAGATAAAGGATCCTAAGGATCGATGGCGACGGTTCCGCATTGATCCCGACCCTTATGAATAATCATGTAGTGCCCCGGTGATTCCCCCTCTGGGGGAAGAATTTTCAACCCCGGTAGGACCCAGCGGGGTTAGGAGTAATTGATCACATGAAACCCAAGGTACTGCTCGCCGGCGATTCAATCAGCTTCGGCTACGGGCCCGGCGTAATAGAGATATTGAAGGACGAGTTCGAGGTGTGCAACCTGCCCGGGAACGGGGGCACAAGCGCAAACCTCCTGTCCCACGTGGATGACTGGATACTCGGCCAGGACTTCGATGCCGTGCACCTGAACTGCGGACTTCACGATATCGCCTTCGAGCGCGACAGGGGCCGCAACAGGGTCTCGATCGGGGATTACCGCGAGAACCTCCGCAGCATCGCTGACACGATCATGGACGGGGGGCCAGGGCTTTCCTGGGCGAGCACGACGCCCGTGATCTACCTGAGGCACCGCAGGAACAAGCCCTTCGACAGGAAGGAGAAGGACGTCCTTTCATACAACCGGGTGGCCGCGGGGATCATGGCGGATCGAGGGGTAAAGATAGACGACCTCCATGCGGTCGTGGAGGGCTCCGGGAGGGAGAGGTGCATCGGGGAGGACGGGGTTCACATGACGGAATTTGGTAACGGGGCACTGTCCCGGGCGGTGGCCAGCTTCATTCGCGGCATGGACCTGTGACCAGTCCGGGCATGCAGATTTAAACGGCTGGCACAGCCCGGCTCACATGTCCGCAAGCCAGAAGGACTCACCGGGTGCCAGATGGGGCGATGTGAAGAGCTGGGGGATCGTCCTGGCCGGGGACGCCACCCCCGCAGAGCGATACGCGGCGGAGGAGCTCCGCGAGCTGCTGGGGAGGGCCTCCGGTCACAGGATCCCCCTTGCCGGCGAGGTCGATGGTCCCAACCACATCTTCGTCGGGCCCGGCGCCGTCCGGGGTGCGGGCGGGATCTCCTTCGACGCGTACGGGATGGGTCCCGAGGAACACAGGGTCTTGGTGACGGGCACCGGGATCGCCATCGCCGGGGGCAGGCCGCGGGGAACCCTATACGGGGTCTACGCCTTCCTGGAGAGGGCGCTCGGTGTGCGGTTCCTTACCTCGGAACACACCCACCTGCCAGCCATCGATGACGGGACCCTGATCCCCGCCATGGACGAGACCTACGATCCACCCTTCGGCTTCAGGTGGAGCGCCTTCGGGGAGATATCGGATGACCACGCCTTTGCCACCAGGATGCGGACAAACACCGTGCAGACCGAGGAGCACCTCGGCGGGAAGACCCCGATAGGCCTGGTCAACCACACCTTCCACGTCTTCATGCCCTGGAAGAAATACGGGGAGGACCACCCCGAGTACTACAACGAGACCGACGGAGAGCGACCAAGCGAGGTCTACGACGATCACTTCGACCCCGGGGTTCAGCTCTGCACCACCAACCCCGACGTGGCCAGGATCATGTGCGAGGAGGTGCTGAAATCCCTGGAGAGGGAACCGGGCCAGGGCAACGTCTCGGTTTCACAGAACGACAACAGCAACATGTGCCAGTGCGAGAGCTGTCGAACCGTGGATGAGCGGGAGGGGTCCCACATGGGATCGCACCTGAACCTGGTCAACTCGGTGGCTGAAGCGGTATCGGAGAGGTTCCCCGGCGTGCTGGTGGGTACCCTCGCCTACTCCTACACCAGGAAGCCCCCGGCCAGTATCCGGCCAAGGCCCAACGTGCAGATCCAGCTCTGCAGCATCGAGTGCTGCCAGACCCACGCCATCGACGACCCGGCTTGCCCCAGGAACCGTTCCTTCTGCGAGGACATCGAGGGCTGGGGAAGGATCAGTGATTACGTATCGGTCTGGACCTACGTGACGAACTTCCACTTCTACCAGCTCCCGTGCCCAAACCTCAGGGCCCTGGGCAGGAACATACGTTTCTTCCGCAAGAACGGGGTCAGGGGCCTTTTCATGCAGGGGCCACAACCGGTGGCCGAGCTCGCCGACCTGCGTAACTACCTGATCAGCAACCTGATATGGAACCCCGACAGGGAAGACGGGGAGCTCATCGATGAGTTCCTCCGGCTCCACTACGGGAGCGGGGCGGGGTACGTGAAGGAGTACATCGACCTGGTCCACGACGCCGCGGAGAGGGGAACCACGCACCGCAACTGCTTCGGAACGGCGGCGGACCACGGCCTCGACGCCGACCTCGGCAGGGCCGGGCTTGAAATTTTCGAGAGGGCGATGGCGGAGGCAGAATCAGCCGAGATCAAAAGCCGACTGGAGAAGGCCTCCATCGGGTGCCATGCGCTGGTCGTGGAACCCGTGGTCTACAGCGCCCACCAGAAGGTGAGGACCAGGAAGAGGAACCGTGACCGTGAACCCCTGGAGCTCGACGAGCAGGTTGCCCGGGATACACGTCCCCACCTGCAGGAGTTCTTCGACCTTTGCCGGAAGCACGGGGTGGTGAAGGTCGGCGAGTGGGGAACCTGGCAGGAGGTCGAGGCGGTGCTGCGGGAGTGGTACGGCATGGGGGGAGGGGAGAAATTCTAGGGAGGGTGGCTACCGGGTCGTCAGTCTTCTTCGATCTCGTCAAGGCGTTCCTTCAGCATTCTCCTCATCATGGTGACCCAGTCAACCCCCTTGTCCCTGGCCACCTCCTGGAGCCTGCTGTAGGTCTCCTCACCGGCGAGTACATCGATTATCATTGAGCGTGCGGTGGAGGAGAGCGAGAGGCCCCTTTTCTCAGCAACGGCCTTGAGTTTCAGGTATACCTCGTCGGGGAGTGTCACATCGACTCGCGGCACGCAGCGGTGATAACCTATTTATGTAAAAAAGGTTTCCCGTAAAATACCGTAAAATGCGGGAACACTCCCAGAGACACCCCCGGGGAACAGTAAAGCCGGGAAAGGCGGGGGGATTGTGTTTGGGGGGATTGTGGAAGAAATAGTCGCCTTTCCCGACCGAACCCCCCTCTGAAACGACCCATTGATAATATTTTCCTATCCCGGGGCATGGTACACTATTAAGACCACATCAGTTTGATGAAATTCGTGTATTTGGACAGTCCTCCTTTCGAGCCCGGTTCCCGGAGGTCGTTATCACGCGGCCCACGGGCCCGAGTGACCTCCGGGGGATCGTCCGGCACCGGGGTTTGATTGAGATGGTTGACGTGAAGATATCCTTCATCGGTGGGGCGAGCATGACCTGGATGCCCACCTTCTCCCAGGAACTCCTGTCGTGTCGAGAACTGGAGGGTGGAACCATACACCTCATGGACATCGACGGGGAAAGGCTCGGGACCATGGAGAGGTACCTGAACAGGATGCGGGGGGAGGTGGGCTCGGACATGGAGGTCCTGGCGACGACCGACCGCGGGGAGGCCCTCTCGGATGCTGACTTCGTGGTAACCACCTTCATGGCCGGCGGGCATGACTACTGGGCCACGGACCTCAACATCCCCCTGAAGTACGGACTCCAGACGCCCAAGGGCATGTCGGTGGGTCCGGGGGGACTGCTCCAGGGACTCAAGGCGGTCCCGATGATCGTGGAGATAGCCCGGGAGATGGAGTCAGCCTGCCCCGGGGGGAAGCTGATCAACTACACCAACCCGATGTCCAGCATCGTCCTGGGGTTGCAGCGTTACTCCCGGATTCCCAGCGTCGGGGTCTGCCCGGGCCTCGAGCACGAGGTAACCCGTTTTGCCGGGCTCCTGGGGATTCCTGAGGAGGAGCTTGAGGTCAGGGCCGCCGGGGTCAACCACTGCGACTTCGTGCTGGAGCTGCGCCACCGGGGCAGGGACGTCCTGGACGATCTCGTCGGGGCCCTGGCGAGCCGGGGGGAGGAGCCCATCAGCCGCACTATATACGAGGTGTTCGGGGGACTCCCGACTCCGGGGGACATACACATCATGGAGTTCTTCCCCTACTTCATGCGCAGGGGAACCGAGCTCGAGGAGTGGGGACAGACCCACAACTACGTCGAGAACAGGATCAGGAAAAGGGAGGCCTTCTGGAGCGAGCTTGAGGCCTCCGCGGGGGGCGAGGGGGATTTCGTCACCAGCTACGAGTCCCGGGAGAAACTCGACAGGCTCGTATGCTCCTCGCTGCTCGACAGGGGCGATGTGTTCCAGCTGAACGCCATGAACCGGGGGTCGATACCCAACCTTCCGCCGGATGCAGTCATCGAGGTCCCTACCGTTGTCGATGCCTTCGGGTTCAACCCCGTCCATTTCGGACCGCTGCCGCCGGCGATCGCCGGGGTATGCAGCATTGCTGCAACCGTCCAGGACCTGACCGTGGAGGCGGCCATGAGGGGGGACCGCAGGCTGGCCCTGCAGGCCCTGCTGATGGACCCGATGTGCTACTCCCTTGACATCGAAACCGCGGGGAAGATGCTGGACGAGATGATCGAGGCCCAGAGGGCCTGGCTTCCCCGGTTCTTCCAGAATTAGGGATAGGTCTGGAATGATGACATCAGTCCGCCTGGAGAAGGCGGGTCGTGGCCACCTCCCGGTATAGCCTCCGGCGCACCATCAGGGTCCAGGTTGCGAAGCCCACCAGTAGCAGGGTTCCACTAACGGCTATCCACTCTACCAGGTACGTCCAGAGGAGGGCCTGGTCCTTGAGCCTCATGGCGTCCTCCCTGGTGGACTCCAGCTCCAGGATTGCGGTCCCCATCACCTCCCGCGATCCGTCGTACCTGCCCTGTAGGTAGAGCTGTTCGGCCTCCATGGAGTTGGCAGATATCTCGGCAACCCTGGAGACGACAGTATCTGTGCTGGCCCCGAACCTGTCTATGAAATCCAGCAACGAGTAGATGAATCCCCTGGTGGACCTGAATTCGAGGAACTTCCTCCTGAGGCGGTGGAGGAGCATCACATCATCGGGGAGCTCCCTCCCGGTGGCGAAGATGAACTCAGCCAGGATCATGTCGGGAACGTAGGGGTTGATGGCGGGCTGCCAGTAGTTGTCCCCGCCGAGCATGTCGTGGTGGGTCCAGGTCGTACCCTCGCCGTAGGTCCAGAACATGGTGTGTGGCATCCAGCCGGGTACACTGAACCCTGGATCCGGGTATGTCCCGGGGTAGCCGGCAGGGTAGTTGCCAACAGTGTAGGAGGTTACGACGGCACCCTCCCGGGGTATGGCGATGCAGGTGGTCCCGGGTGTGAGGACGGGCTCGACCCCCTCCAGGTTCTTGTAGGGCTTGAAAATCGGGGGTATGTCGGGATTGGTATTAATGACGAAGCGCATGCGCAGGTGCTCCCAGGCGAACCTCTGCCTGACCACTGCATCCGCGTCGTTGGGGAATGCCTCCGAGATGATCGAGTCGGCCCACTCGTTTGCCAGGAAGGAGGCCATACTCTGGACGCTGCGGGTCTGCATTGCACCGAGCCCCTCCTCCAAGATCGAGTCGTGGATCATGTTCTGCTGTTTCTGGGTGAAGTGGGCGGTTTCGACCCCGGGCAGGACCATGTACTCGTATTCCAGGAGCCTCTCGTAGTTGCGGGGGAAGTAGAGCCTGATGTACCGCTTGATCATCTCCCCGTCCATGTTGGTTAGATGGGTGCAGGCGGGAACGTAGGTCGGGTAGGTGAGAGGGTCGGCCTCGAACCACGAGCCTATCAGGGGTATCTGTCCAATGCTTCCCAGCAGGAGGACTTTTGCGGGTGGGATCTCCCCCAGGGAAGGGGGCAGGAAAGCGAGCAGAAGGACTAGAATCACGCAGGTACAGAGCCTCTCCCGACGCATCGACAAAGTAATGGGGGGATTCCACAAAAATGTGCCGGAGGAAAGCCGGAGCTGGAAAGGGGAAGGGGATCCCGGTCCCGGGGAATCTGAGGTGAAAGGGTTCGATACCAGATGCGTAAGATTTAATCGTAAAAACGGCACCTGCTGGAGGGATGGGGAGCTCTACCTGCACAATCGGAGCGCTTCTGGCATTTTTCCTGGTGCTGGTTCCTGCAATGGCCGGGAACAGCTCGGGCAGGATAGGGGTATTTGGCAGCGGCCAGGTCGGGGGGATGAACGTCCTGACCAGGTGGTTCAACGCCGAGCCATCCACCGATCCCCTGATAATTCCGACCAGGGAGTTCGGCACCGTCACCCCCGACGTTATCAGGAGGCTTATGAGGCTGTACTTCCCGCGGACCAGGGAGGACCTGCTGTCCTACGACTTCTTCTTCCTTGCATGCGTGGACATGGGTTTCTTCAGCGACAGGCAGCAGACCTGGATCAGGGAGGCCCTGGAGCACCACCCCAAGGGGGGGATTAACACCCGGAGCGTGCAGGGCAAGTACGACACCGAGTGGAGGGACAGCATGCTGGACGAGTCCTTCCCCAACGACGCGGAGGCGGTCCTGGCCGACCCCGACCTGAAGCACGGGAAGGTGGGGCCCATCGTGATCGTGGACGGCGACGAAATACCGGCGATAATGAAACCCTTCAAGGATAGGCTGGAGCCGCTGTTCAGGGCCTACAGGGACGCCAGCCCCATACTCCTGACGATACCCAGGCAGGGCTCGGTGATACTGTCCTACACCAGGAACAGGGAGGGCATCGGGTACCCCATACCAGGCCAGCTTGCACACGTGTTCTACTGGAGGTGGGCCAACTCGACCACCTTCACCTTCCGCGACATGGTCACATCCCCATTCTGGAGCGAGGGGGGAACGGCCGATCCCAACGTCTACGCCCTGGACATAATATCGAACATCATCTGGTTCTGCACCGGACGCGAGCTGCCATCGGATCCCTTCAGGGTCCACGAGTTCCGGATGGATCTCTACAACTTCGGTTTGCGCAAGTCACTGCTGGTGAGCCTTCTGGAGTTCACCGAGAAGTTCGGGGCCCTGCCCAAAGAGGAGTACTCCGAGCTCAGCGAGATCGAGTCGATCCAGGTCGACGCCTCGAGTGCCTACCTTTCGGCCGACTACGATCTGGCCCACGAGCTGCTCGTCTCGGCGCTGGGGAAGCTCGGAGGGGTGGAGGACTCCGCCATGACGCTGAAGGACAGGACGCTCTTCTGGGTGTACTTGGTCGAGTGGTCCATAACGACCGCGACCATGCTGATGGCGGGGGTCCTGGTCTGGGCGCTCATGGTGAAGAGGTCGATGTACAGGGAGGTCGGGGCCACCCGGGCTCCAATGGTGGACTAGGGATTCCAGGGGGACGTTTCAGGGTGAGATTAGAGGAGTTCGATCTGGAGGCCCACGGAGAAATCCTGGCGGACCTGGTCGAGGGGGTGCCTCTCATCCATTCTGGACCGGATCAGGGTCCTTTACGACCTCGACGTATCCCCGCCGGGCGGCCTGACGATGAGGGAGTACGCCGAGGGCCACCCGGAACTAGACTGACCGGGTCGAGGATACCTCCCTGTAGAGCCTCCTGCGCACCATGAATGCGTAGAGAACGTAGCCTGAAAGGATCGAGACGCCGGTGACAGCCGCCCACTCTGTGATGTAAATCCAGAGGAAGGCAACGTCCTTCGCCCTGATGGCGTCATCGTTGAGGGAATTCATCTCCTCGACCAGGGTCGCCATCTCCTGCTGGCAGCCGGGGTAGTCCTGCTCGATGTAGATATCCTCGGCGCCGTCCCTCCTGAGGACCAGGGCGTCGAAGGACTGCCGCACGGTGGCGGTCCTCCCGCCCAGCATGTCCACGAACTCCAGTATCGAGGACACCAGGGACCTGGCGAGGTGGAACTCCTCGAACAGCACCCTGATCTCGTGGACGATCACGGGGTCGGGGATGTCTATGCCCGCCGAGTGGTAGACCATGTCAGCAGAGAAGTCCACGAAGTACTCCCACTGGACCAGCTCATCCCCCCAGGGAAGCCCCCACCTTGACATGAAGGCGAGGACGGACCCATCGCCCACCTCCTGGTAGGCCATGAGCAACCGGTCACCGGGGTCGGACCTCGCGAGCGCCCTTGCCCCCTGTCTCAGCGTGACCGTGTTGAGGGCGAAGAAGAAGGGTCCCCTCTCCCAGTCGAAGACCGAGAGAAGGGGGTGGTCCTCCTCAACTGGGGAGAGCTTGAAGGGGAAGTCACGCTTCCCCGCGATGATGGTCTCGACGGGGAGTATGGCACCGACCTGGTTTGGGCCCCAGTCCGGGTAGTTGTACCCCCCGTAGGAGCAGTATCCGCCCACCATCACCAGGCCGAGGCCGTTCTCGGTTCCCCGGGCGATCCACCTCAGCCAGTCCGGCCTGAAGTAGTCGGCGGCGGTATTGCTCAGCATGACCACGTCCGTGCTGCCCAGGTGGTCTTCCAGGGTCCTCGGCATGTAGAGCCGCATGTACCTCTTGATCGAGGAGTAATCCACCGCCCACTCCTGTTCAGACGAGGGCACCAGCCGGAGGGATATCAGGGGGTCCAGCTCCATCCCCCTGGTGGGGGTCTGCACGGCAAGGCAATCGCCGATGTACTTCAACCGGATCCTCTGGGTCTGGGGATCCCTCCTGGCCTCCCTCGCCCCGGTGGAGATGGGCACGAGGAGGAGCACCAGGAGCGGGGGCAGGAGCAGCCGTGGTGGAATCATCAACCTTGGTAAAAACGCTGGATATTAGATTTTTTCCATGCCAGGGAGCGCGACGTACGATCTCCCCTATGGAGCACCCGGGAGATGTTGGCTCGGTCTAAAATCGAGGGGTACTGGAACATCCTCAGTCGCGCGGAAAATCGATATACCAGGTGTGCATTTTCGGGCGGATGTTTTTAAGGGGGGGATGCCTGACTTCAACGTTGACAAATCATCGCAGAGCGGGCATATTATTGGTCATCCTTCTGATCATCCCCGCGATACACTGCAGGCGGGATCCCGAAACGGGCAGGATAAGGGTCCTTTACGTTGGGGACATGATCAGGCCGAGCCCCTACCCGGTGATGGAGACAGAGCCCCTGATCGATGTGAGGGTGGCCTGGCCGGTTGGCGGTGACCTGACGCAGACCTCACTGCCGTACGCCAAGAAGGCAATCAGACAGTACATACCGAGGACCTACGAATCGCTTTCGGAGAGCGACGTAATCGTCATCGATAACCCCGACGTCACCATCTTCGAGCCGAGGTACCTCAACTGGTTCAGGGACTCGGTGCTGGCTGGATCCGGGTTCTTCATGGTCGGTGGCAACGCCGCCTTCGGGGGGCGACCCAACCCGTCCTGGGGCCCGACGGCGGTGCAGGAGATCCTCCCGGTATGGTGCGTCGACTTCGGCTGGCTCGAGTACGGCAGGCTCAGGGTCATTGAGCACGGGGACGAGCTCGTGACCTCCCTCCCCATGGACAAAAGGTGGGAGTGGATGGAGATGCTCGGTGGAAACGAGATCCCGGCCAGGGAGGGTGCCCTGGTCCTGGCCGACTACGTCGACCCGATGGGGTGGTTCACCAACCCCTTCTGGGTGGTGTGGGACGTCGGGGAGGGGAGGTCCCTGGCCCAGAGCGTTGACTGGACGCCGGCGGGTGGAACCCTTCTCATGAGGTGGCCCTACTATGCAGACTACGCCGTCAACCTGATGATATACCTGAGCAAGAACCCGGTTCCGACCGACCTCGACCTGCTCCACAGGATCAGGGGAATGTACCTGGACTACAGGTCCACCAGGAACTACGTCTTCTCGGTGGTGGATTTCGGCGAGAGGCTGGGGGCGAACATGAACAGGGTCTACGGGGTAGTGGAGGAGGCGGACGGGGGGAGGGAGAGCTCGGTGGAGAAGTACCTGGCCTACGAGTTCGCCGGGGCAGCTGAGATCCTGGGGGAGTCGATCGAGGTCCTGAGGGAGGCCAGCGCCCTGGCATTCGAGATCAAGGAGCGGTCGATGCTGTGGATATTCCTGATAGAGTGGATCACCGTGACATCGACCTTTGCCCTGTCGGGCACCCTGGTCTGGTCCCTGATGGTGAGGAGGAGGCTCTACAGGGAGGCCAATGCCACCAGATTCACCTCTGATCGATCTGGAAGGGAATCATGAGGCCTTTCCGGATTGCGGGATTTATTTTTATACCGATCGGGGCGTTCCGTGCCCAACTATCCATTGAAGGGATGAGTGTCGATGAGGTACGAAAGGTTAGCGATGGTAATAATCTCAATCGGGTTAATTGTATGCTTTCCCTACCTATTCTGGTCTGGCTACACTGAGGGTGAGGCCGCTGTTACGAGCGCCAAGGCGATGGTCAGTATAATTGCCTTCAATTCCTCGCAACAGGTGCTCTTCGATTATGCCGGGACAATGGACCTTGCGGGGATCGAGGCACTTGCCGACGCGAACCCCACAAACCCCATTCCAGGTCCCGACCTTACGGGGAAGCTTCCCGCGCCCCTCGATGGATGGAGCTGGCTAATATTCGGCGACCAGTATGTGGGTAACAGCACGGATTCCACAGCTATCGGCATGTACACCAAAGGTTCTATGTTCTCGATGGAGGCGCTAGCCTACGTCACCATATTTCACAGCGTTGATGGCTTCGATTTCGAGTGGGATCCGGGGGCCATCGAGGGAATCATCGGCTTTGATGATGGCTATCCCAAGGAAATCACCGTGCAGGGTTATCCCGGTATTGAGTGGAGGTCTTCCGGGGAAAACCTCGGGGAGGTGACGGAATTCCAGGGATATCTGGAGACGTTGGGCGCGCTCTGGGTGGGACTGGGTACTTCAACCCCGATACCAGAGACCGCTCTTGTATCTCTTGGAACCTTGGCGTTGCTGGGGGGACTATCGATGAGGAGAAAATCTTAGGCGCAGCGATATCGATTATTAAACTGGTGGAAGGTGAACTACCTGTAGGGGGGCATGGCACCATCCTCACCGACCTGGAACCCGTAAAGGGTGGCCATGTGGAGCTGGAAGCGGAGCCTGACCACGTGGCCGATCCTCCCACCCTCGTCGCTCTCCTGCCCGCAGCAGCCCGTGAGTTTGCCCTGGCCCCAGTGGAATAACAGCCTGTCGCCCGGCCCCTCCTCCGCCGTGCAGGAGCCTAGGTCCCAGCCCGGGATAACCCTTCCGTAATGGTCGAGTATCTCCGCCCTTATCCAGCCCTCCCGGTCGGTTGAGGCGTAGGCCTCCACGCCCCCCCGCCCGTAGTTGCACAGCCAGCATGTCTCCACGATCCCGTCCCCGTCGGCTCGGAGCCCGCAGAAGTTCCTGCCCGGTATCCGGGCGACGCCGAGCACTGACCTGCGTTTTACGCCGTCGATCCTGCCCGGGGGCATCGGAACCCCGCCGATGCCGTCCCTGGACCTGTCGGAACCGTGCTCCCGGTTGGTGCCACGGTAGTAGAGCAGGACATCCCCATCCCTCCCGATCAGCGCGATGGGCAGTATCATGCGGCTGTCGACCGACCCGTCGGGGCCGAGGGGTAAGAACTGTGTACGGGGCATGGCGCGGCGAAGTTGCACGCCGTCACGGGAGTAGACGAGCTCGTTCGTCATGGTTGAGAGATCGGGATTGTTGTGCATAACCCAGAGGCACCCGACCCTCCAGCTCCCGAAGCACCCGGCCGTCATGCCGTAGAACTCGGTCCACCCGTCATCCCCGGCGTCGGGGGCGAGGAGCATCCTGGGGTAGGTCCAGTGGTCGAAGTCCTCGCTCTCGGAGATGCCGATGAACCTGCGCTTGGGGTGGGTCCGGGGGCGGAAGTAGGCGACCCACTTGCCCGTGCCGGGGTCCCGCCGGCCAAGGATCAGGTCGCAATCTGTCAGGTCGTCGGTGCTCATGACCAGCCTGGGCTCCTCCCACCCGAAGCCGTCGGGGGAGTAGCTGACGCAGACCCCCCTGGTGCCGTCCTCCCTGTCGGACAGGGACGAGGTGGTGGAGTCATCGAAGCCGATGGCCTTGTATCTCCTGGACGGGTCGGGGTCACCGGGGTCCTTGAGGATGTTGAAGAAGGGCGTGTCTATATCCTGGGGAAGCTCCCTGACGATGTTGTTATCCACGCTTCCCCCGAACTCGTAGAGGCCCAGGGAGGGCCTGGTCCATTTCAGACCGTCCTCGCTCTCACCGTAGCACAGGAAGGCTTTCCCGGGCGCTACCTGAGACCCACCGACGTCGGGAGCCCCGGCCTCCATGGCGGAGGAGCGGTACCAGATCTTGAATACCCCCTCCTCACCGTCGAAGACGACCGACGCCCTCCCCAGGATATCCGACTCCCATGGTCTGTCAGGGGTGATTATGGGAACCTGGCTCTTTTCCACGTCCCCGAGCACCCGCCGCACCCCCTCTTTACGGTACACGAGGTCATCGTCGAAGAGTAGCTCCAATTGAATGCCTCCCCGGGGGCTTGACCCGGCGTCTCTTAAGGGTTTGGTCGATTATCACTCCCCATGCCGTTGCGAGGGAAACCGTGCCAGAAAGAGCATACCTATCCCGAATAGGATTAGTTTTTCTACATGGAATGCCGCGGGATTCAGGATGCCGGACACGGGCAGTGCACCGCCGGAGACCGTTATCCAGGTCGAGGGCCTTACGAAGGTCTACGGGGAGGTCCGCGCCGTCGATGACATATCCTTCTCGGTGAGGAGCGGGGAGGTCTTCGCATTCCTGGGCCCCAACGGGGCAGGCAAGACCACGACCGTCGAGGTGCTGGAGAGCATCCGGACACCGACGAAGGGCAGCATAACGGTATTCGGGAGAGACCTTCAGGAGAGCATGAAGTCGGTCAGGGAGCGGATAGGCGTCCTCCCCCAGGAGTTCAGGTCCTACGACCGCCTGACCGTCCGGGAAACCCTCCAGTACTACCAGAGGCTCTACGACCGCCGCGTCTGGGAAGTGGACGATATCATGGAGCTCCTCGGTCTGGACGAGAAGAGGGATACCCAGTACATGTACCTCTCCGGGGGCCTCAAGCAGAGGGTCGGGGTCGGCATAGCCCTCGTAAACGACCCCGACATAGTGTTTCTGGATGAGCCCACTACTGGCCTGGACCCCAGGGCCCGGAGGGAGGTCTGGGGAATCATCCGGCTCCTGAAGGAAAAGGGCAAGACCATATTCCTCACGACCCACTACATGGAGGAGGCCGAGCAGCTCGCCGACAGGGTCTGCATCATACACAGGGGCAGAATAATCGCCCGGGGAAGCGTGGGTGACCTCCTCGCCGAGCACGGCGAGAGGCGGATGATGAGGATATCGGGCTGCACGAGGGATTGCCTGGTGGACATGGCGGGTGACCTGAAAATACCAATAGATCCCCTGAACTCTGCCCCCTCCATACCGGTTCCCGATATTGACACGGCGATGAAGATGCTGAACTACCTTAGGGAAACCGGGGTGGAGTACAGGGAGGTCGACATCATGGGCCCGACCCTGGAGGACGTCTTCCTTTCACTTACCGGGGAACCCCTGGGTTCTGAGCCGGAGAACGGCCTGGTGGAGAGTGGTGCCGAGTGAGGCTCCGCGTGGTCTACAGCGATTTCCTCGCGCACTTCAAGACCTGGTACAGGTCCAAGGGCACGATGTTCTGGAGCATTTTTTTCCCCGTGATGCTGATGGTTCTGTTCGGGGCGATCTTCGGCTCCATGTTTGACACGACCTTCACCCTCCACGTGCAGGACCAGGACGGGACCGAAACCTCCCGGCAGCTGGTGGATAGCCTGTCGGATGCACTGGAAGTCAAAAGCATTCCCGGGGACGTGGACCTCCAGGAGCACATCTCAGAGGAGGGGCTGAGGTCCGTGCTCCAGATACCGGAGGGCTTCTCGGGGGAGCTCCAGGCCTCGGCTGGGGGCGGCATGAATACCACGAGCCTGTACCTATACCTGGACCCCTCCCAGGAGTCCGTCAACGGCCCGCTGAGAGGTATTATCCAGAGCATTACGGGGGGCATGAACATGGGTATAATCCAGGGGAACTTCCCCCGGGCCCACCTCACGATAGACCTGGTGGAGGAGCCGATCGCGGCCGACAGGTACGAGTTTTTGGACTTCTTCCTCCCCGGCGTGATCGGGATATCCATCCTCTCCTCGACGATCTACGGCACGATATTCCGGAACACGAAGTACAGGCAGAACGGTATCCTGCGGAAGCTGACGACGACGCCCATGAGGAGGTCCGAGTGGCTCCTCGCGATGATGCTGTTCATGACCTTCACCTCCCTGCTCTCAACCGGCATAATTATTCTGGTCGGGGTGCTGGCCTTCGGCGTCAACGTCACCCTCAACCCGATTTTCCTGGTCATAATTGTCTCCGCGGCCTTCGCCTTCGCCGGGATCGGGATGATCATATCCAGGTTCGTCCACGAGGAGGAGACCGCCGACACCGCGGGTGGGGCGGTGACCTTCCCCATGATGTTTCTGGCCGGGACCTTCTACCCCCTCGATACTCTGCCGGCGTTTCTCCAGGGGATAGCCCGGATGCTTCCGCTCTACTACGTGAACGAGGGCCTCCGCGAGTCGATGATATACGGCGACACCTCCGGGGCGCTGTTCAACACCGGCATCATACTGGCGCTGGCGGCCGGATTCTTCCTCCTGGGCGTCGTCCTGACGAAGTGGAAAGAATAGCTTATTTTCAACCGATTCGTCGCCTATGCCAGAGTATAATCAAAGAGTAATGGGTGATACTGCGGGGATTACTTACATTCCTCTAAGAGGAGAGACGCTCGAAAGGCTTAGGCGGTATGGATTTAGGGGTGAATCCTGGGATCAGCTGCTCAACAGGATCCTGGATGAGGTCGAACCACGACGACCTGCGAGCATTAAGGAGCTCGATCGAAGAAGAAGTGAGGACAGGTATATTCCCCTTGACGATGCTTTGAGAGGGATGAACCGATGCTTATGAAATAGAACCATTGCGAGGGGCAGTCAGTTAAAAGGCTGGTCTGCCAGAAGATGATAGGAGGTATGAGGATTAGGTACTCTTTCATGACCTTCTCGACTCCCGAACTGGGTCTCGAGGAGGTGCTATCGGTCGCCGAGAGGTACGGCTACGACGGAGTCGAACTCAGGCTGGACGCGGAGCACAAGCACGGCGCAGAGGTCGCTAAAGGCGAAGGCGAGCGAAGGGACATCAGGGAGACCATCGAGAGCGGGAACGTTACCGTCTGCTGCCTGGCCACCTCCTGCAGGTTCGCCGACCCCGGGACCACGGGGGAACAGGTGGGGGACGCCCTACAGCGCATAGACCTGGCGGGCGACCTGGGGGTCGGGAGGATGAGGGTCTTCGGGGGATCCTTTCCTGATGATGTCACTCGGGATGGGGCCATCGAGACCGTCGTTTCCTCCCTGGGGTCCCTGGCAGACAGGGCCCGGGAGAGGGGGGTTACGGTCTGCATGGAGACCCACGACGCCTGGTGTGACCCACGCCACGTCGCGGAGGTCATGGAGAGGGTGGACCACCCGAGCATCGGCGTCAACTGGGACATAATGCACCCGGTGCGCAACGGGTATGCCACGGTTGGGGAGTCCTTCGACTGCCTGAAGGGGTGGATCTCCCACGTCCACTTCCACGACGGGGTGGAGGTCGACGGGAAGCTCCAGCTTAAGCCGATTGGGGAGGGGGCCATAGACCACCGCGTCGCCGTCAGGTCGCTGGCGGGGTCCGGGTACGACGGCTACCTCAGCGGAGAGTGGATCAAGTGGGAGCCATGGGACCGGCACCTCCCCCGGGAGATCGGGACGATGCGGTCCTACGAGGAAGAGTTGTAGCGACACCAGCTGTCGATGGGCCTTTGGTTACTGTGCCCTGGACCCGCCCGACTTATCAGTTGGTCTGCGGGAAAAACCTGGCCTAGACCACCCTGTATTCCCTGACGAGCCTGACGAAGTGGCTGAAGCTCTCGAATGATATGTCGGGCATTATCATGTCGTCGACTGCGGGGATGAACCCTCCGCTCTCCATGAGGGGGGGTACCTTCCTGTTGAACTCCCTCTCAACGGCCTCCCTGCCGTCCATCAGGGACTGGCGGCTGATGTTCCCGACGAGCCTGACGCGCTCCCCGTAGGTCTCCCTGAGCCTTGTTGCGTCCATACCCGCCGCGCTCTCCAGGGGCCAGAAGATGCTGTACCCGGCCTTCAGGAAGTGGGGCATCAGGGCCTCGAAGTTGCCGCTGGTGCACTCGGCGAAGTACCTGGTTCCGTGGTCGCGGAAGAAGTCCAGGACCCTCTTCACGTAGGGGAGGTAGAACTCCTCGTAGATTGAGGGGGATACCAGGGGGCCGTTGTCGTAGGCAAGCCCATCCTCCATGATCGAGACGTAGTCGAGGTCGATTTTTTCGACGACGGGGCGGGCGACCTCGATGACGAAATCGGCGAAGGTGTCGAAGATGTCGTGGACCCAGTCCGGGTCCCTGGCAAACAGGGTGAGGAACTTCTCGACGCCCATCCCGTAGCCACCCTTTGGGCCCCGGCCGGGCCCCCATACCAGGCTGAGCCGCACGGGCTCCTCCAGCCGCCCGTAGTGCTCGAAGAGCTCGTCCCCCCAGGAGTTAGGGTACCTGCGGATATCGTGCGGGTCGTACCTCCCTTTCATCTCCTCCCAGTCCTCCCGGGTCTTTACAGGGAAGTCCGTGTACCCGTAGGAGCGCATCGGGAACTCCTTGGACCTTATCTCCGTGTAGCCCAGGGGTATGACCCTCTTGACGTATTTCTCGTCGCTCTCGATGGTCCTCTCGACGAAGGTCGGGAGGGGCCCCAGGTAGAGGTCGACGTTGCCGTTGTAGGGCTGGCGCATGTCGAAGTCGAAGTAGTCCCCCACCCTCATGCTGGCGGGGAACCCCTGGCCGCACCAGAGCCTCACCGTCTCCTCGATGAACCCGTCCATGTCGATCAGGGGAATCCTGTCGGGGTCCTTGAATTCCATTATCCTGAGGAACCGCTCCCGATTGTTCAAGCCGATCGGGGTCTGGGTGCTCGTTTGCCTGTTAAAACTTACCCAGGCCTAGGCCAGCTTGGTGGTGCTCACGTCCCTGTAGAGCCTGCGCCGCACCATCAGTGACCAGAGTGCGAAGCTTGACAGCATCAGCGTCGAGGTGGTGGCCAGCCACTCGATGGCGTAGACCCAGATCAGGGCCCGGTCCTTCATCCGCCTGGCCTCCACCTCGGCCCCGGTGAAGGCGTCGAAGGCCTCCTGCATCTTGACCTCCGTTCCCTGGTGGTCGCCCTCGAAGTAGAGCTCCTTTGCGTCGATGTACATCTGCTCCAGCTCCTGGACCTCGTCCTGGATGCTGTCCGTGTTGGCCCCGAACTTGTCGGTGAAGTCGATCAGCGACAGCAGGATCTCCATGCGGGTCCGGAAGTCCTGGAAGGTCGACCTGACCCTGTGGTAGATCTCGACGTCTGTTATCAGCGTCCTCTTGGTCGAGTAGTAGACCAGGTTGATGAACATGTCGGGTATGTAGTCGTTGTAGTAGGACCAGCCGTGGGTGAAGAAGCAGTTCGCATCCATGGTGTCCCCCGTGGTCATGGTCCGGCCCTTTCCCTCGCCGTACTCCCAGACCGCTAGGAAGGGAACGTCGTTCCCGGGGAAGTTGCCAACCTGGTAGGCTATGGCCTCGGCGCCCTCCCTGAGGATGACCATCCTGGACTTCTGGGTAACTATCTGCTCGATGCCGTAGGGGATGTATATAGACCAGACGGGGTCGTCGAAGTTGCGGTTGACCCTTACGGAGAAGAAGCTGATGGTGCTGGTGCCACCCCCGCCCCTGGCTATGACGGCTGCAGCGTCGTTGGGGAAGGCGTCGGAGAGTATCGAGGCCTCCCAGGCGTTGTGAATCTGGGTAATCTGGCTCATGACGCTGGCCCCGTTCATCCCCCCGGCCCCGGACCTGATGGCATCGTACATCCACTGGAGCTGCTGGGTGGAGAAGAAGTAGACCTCCGGGGAGTTTAGAAGGATGTAGTCGTAGGAGGCGACGGCCTCGGCGGTCCGGGGGAAGTACTGCTTTATGTACTTGTTCATCGTCTTCAGCCCCAGCCCGAAGTCCCTGGAGGGAACCCAGAGGTACTCGAAGAGGGGGTCACTCCGGAACCATGTCTCCAGGTGGGCACCGCCCTGCCCGGGGTTGAGGACCCTGATGCGCTCTCCACCGAGGGCGCATGGGATTAAAAGAAGCAGGATGACGGGTAACAGTATGGGCAGGCGTGGCATAGGTTGTGTTGCCCCGGATAGAGCTAAATAGGTTTTGTAGTTGCATGAACCGATGGATGAGGGAAGGGCCCTGGCAGTGAGGGTTGGCCTGATCTGGCTCCTGGTAATCCCATGCTGGGCTATCCACAGGGGGCTGGCATACTCCGCCTGGACCGGGTGGTACCTGAACCTGTTCTTCTTTTTCTTCGGGCCCATTGCAGCGGGTTTCTACGCCGGGGCCACGGGGAAAAACTGGGTTTTCTCGGTGTACACCGATGTAATGGCTTCCGTCTTGCTGACCCTTACCTACGCCATAGTCTGGCTTGGCGGGATGTTCTACTTCGAGCTTCTATTCCTCTCGGGGCAGCTCTTCGCCCTCGTTTTCGGGCTCCTGCTGGCGGGCTCGGCTCTGGAGGGGCTTGTGAGCCGGCCCTTCGGGTCCAACAGGTGACCGGGAACGGGGACTCCAAACTCGAAGAATCTCCTAATTTTAACTAACTATCTTGATCCGATCAATGCGCTCCTTGGACGTTGCCCGCCCGGCGTGACTAGGCACCGCGGGAGCAGCCCTTCGCGTGGGCATCGATCTTCTCGAAGGCCCTGGCTATATCATCTATGTCTCGGTCGTTGAGGTTGTGCACCATCCAGCCTGACGCGATCCAGACAGTGTCGCTGACCACCCTATCCGTCACCGGGTGGCTGCCGTCGCCGTATTGGACCTTTCCCCGGTAGTACCGGCACTCGTAGGGGCACCGCTTTCCGCCGAAGCCGATGAGCTCCGCGAAGACGGGATGCCTGTGCAGGGGCCAGTCGTACCCGGGCCTTGCGGGGATCCCCTCCGCCACGAGGGCCTCGACAAGCCCATCCCTCCCCATGCCGAGCCTCTCGACGTCGACCCTTATGGCGTAGACGTGGTAGACGTTCCTGGCGTGGGGCCTGGTGGTCGGGGTGGTTATCCATTCGAACCTGGATAGCTCCTCGTCGAGCCTTTCACCGTTCCTGATGCGGGTCGCCGTGAACTCCTCGATGCTCTCGAGCTGGGCCAGTAGCATGGCGGCCTGCATCTCGGTCATCCGGAAGTTGTAGCCGATTGAGAACCTGTCATACACCGGCCTGCCGGACCCGTAGACCCTTCCCTGCTGCCTCATCCTCCTGCACGCATCGGCCATTTCCCCGTCATCGGTCAGGACGATTCCCCCCTCTCCCCCGGTCATGTTCTTGCTCCGCTGGAAGGAGAAGCAACCCAGGTCCCCGATTGACCCGACCCTCCGGCCCCTGTACTCGGCGGCGTGGGCCTGGGCACAGTCCTCGACGACCACTAGGTCGTGTTCGTTGGCTATTTCCAGGACCTCGTCCATCTCGGCGGGGTGTCCGAATAGGTGTACCGGCATTACGGCACGGGTTCTATCGGTTATCCTCCTCTCCAGGTCGGCGGGGTCGATGCAGAGGGTGCCGGGAAGTATGTCGGCGAAAACGGGAACTGCGTTGCAGTGGAGGATCGATGTGGCCGAGGCTATGTAGGTGTAGGCCGGCAGGATGACCTCGTCACCTGGACCCAGGCCCGCGGCGGCCATTGCGACGTGGAGGGCCGATGTGCCAGAGTTGGTGGTGACCCCGTGTTCCGTCCCGATGTAGCTGGAGAACTTCTCCTCGAAATCGGGGGTCATGGGCCCGTCAATCGAGGATACCCGGCGGGACTCGATTACTTTACTTACAAGCTCCATCTCTCTGGGGGCCAACGCCGGCTTGAGATCTATTTCACCCCGCCTGACGGGGTCCCCACCATGTATAGCCAACCTGTCCATGCATTATGATACACATAATTACTGAAAAAGTGAGCAGTTGAAATTAGCCCGCTGGCATTAAAAGTGCAGGGAAGCGATGATCCCCATTTTTATATACCCAATGCCCGTATAGCTTGCATCCCCGAATCTTGTGGTTGGACATCATCCGCGACTGGTGATTTTGAATTGTACCTGAACCCAAGATTGAAACTCAGGGCCCTCCGGGAGGGAGGTATGAGGGCTTCGATCGTTCTAAAACTTGGTCGTCTCCAGTATTCTAAACCATCAGTTACGGAGTCCTACATCGGTAGAAATCTCTCGAAAATGCTGGAATACTGTAGCAGGGAAATCCCGCACTATCACGAAAGGCAGGATTACTCGGATGGTGCCCGAAGGGGGGATGTGAAATCCTTGCCCTTGATAGATAAATCGGTGGTTCGGGGCAACATCGGAGATTTCACCCGACCGGGGACCGACCTGGAAAAAATGTGGAGGAACGTGTCCTCCGGTTCGACCGGAGAACCGATGGCATGTTACTTCGACAGGTACACGGCATCCGTTGTTGACAAGGCGACCTATTACTTCCCAATGTTCGACCGGGGTTATCGGGTAAATCACCGGCTGGGAAAGCAGTCGTCGCGCGAGCTCCATGATTGGTGGATGGATCTGGGCCTGATGAGGGAGAGGGGAATTGACGTCATGGAGGATCCCATGAAATCCATCGACGATATGGTCAACTGGGGAGCGGATTGCCTATATTTTTCCCCGTCTTTCGGGCAGACGCTGGCGATCGCAAACAATAATGCAGGCCGACCGCTGGGTGCCGAGGTGGTATTTACCTCCAACGAGACGATTTTTCCGCATGTAACTGAGCTCCTGGAGGATTCTTTCGGAGGGCCAGTGGTCGACAAGTACGGCTCCGCGGAGTTCCCCGGGGTTGCCTGGACATGCGAGGAGGGTAACTACCACCTGGTTCCCGAGCAGCTCGTCGAGGTCCTGGACCACAGGGGGGAGCAGGTCTCTCCTGGTGAGACTGGAAGTCTGGTACTGACTAACCTTCACAACAGAGTAATGCCACTGATCAGGTATAACACCCATGATATGGCGATTATGGGGGAATATGATGGATGCCAGTGTGGTAGAAGATGGCCATTCATCAGGCGAATCGAAGGAAGGTCCAACGATTTTTTGGTGGACGTGGATGGGAAACCCATAACGCCCATGGCCCTGAGCCCGGTTCACAAGGAGTTCAAGAGGATTAGGGAGGTAAAGGTCGTTCAGAAGAGAAAGGGGCAGGCGACCATCAACATCGTCCTGGGTAACCCCGGGGATGATCCTCTGGAAATCGCGGGAGTTCAGAAGGTCCTGAAAAAGTTCAGGGGCCGCATCCGGTTCGAGGTGAGGGTGGTCGATTCGATCAGTGGAATGGGTAGCAAGCGTAGGCTGGCCGAATCATCGGTTGACCCCGACTGGTGATTTCGAATCAATTGTAGATGACCTGATGGTTTCTTGAGCCAACTGTTACCCGCTTGATTAATCGCGAAGGGCTTTCCCAATCTGACTTCCTTTAGACCCCGCTTTTGAGGTGTAGAGTAGTACCCTGTCTACCTCCAGATTCAGACCGGGCTCCAAGCCCGTTGTCGGATCAACGGCCTCTACCATCATCATCCACCTCCCCGCAGATTCATCGAGAGCAAGGGTGGAATAGGTATGTATGGGGTAGGATGGGTCCTCGTAGATGGATCCCGGCGTCCAGTCCTCAAGGAACACCTTGCCCAGCTGGATCCTGTCGAAATCTATAGTGTAGGAGGCGAACTTCCTGCTGAGGGCGGCACCATTTACCACATCGGTAGTCTGGATGCCGACGAAGAGGGGGGATCCGCGCGTGGAGATGATTGATCCGTTTAGTAGGAAGAAATCGGGCTGCGGTTTACCGTCTATGCGGAGAACCCCGTGCTTCTTCCATGTTATTCCATCCTCGCTGGTGGCCAGCGCCATATTGACCTTCGATCCGCCCTCGGGTCTGGCCTTGTAAAGAGCCACGTAGTCCTTGTGGAATATATCGATGGTGGAGTCCCTCGCCTCGGCCCCGTCGCAGTCCTGATCCGCCCTCAGGACGAAACCCATCCCCTTCCACGGACCCCTGGGGTCCCTGGCTGTCAGCAGGTAGGTCTCCCATTTGGACTCGTAAACCCTCTCGGCATCCCCGGCGGCGTTCTCGCGGTAGACGTCGAGGGAGAGGTAGAGGTGCCAGTTTGCCGTGGAGGGATCCTTGAGCAGCTGCTGGTTCTCGATGGATTGGATGTTCTCCCCGGCCATTCTGGAGACCTCGTCCTTGCTCAGGGATTTTACCAGCGCGAAATCCCTCCCATTTCCCGATCGGTAGATCTCAGCGGCGTATCCCCTCCTGTCGGCCCCGGCCCTGGGTCTGCTGGTGAGCCAGTAATCATCCCCGTCGATCCAGAGCTTTCCCGCACCGCACCAGTATCCGGGTTTGAATTCGGGGGGATCCAGGACAACGCCCTCGAACTTCCTGTTTTCGAAGATCTCGTGTGGCAGTGTAAGGTCCGTCATCGGCGGGGCTAACGGGAGGGTCCTGATAATGATGTCGTCGGGAGGAGATCAGGCGAATTATCCGGCAACTAGAACTGGAAGCCGATGAGGTGCCAGTTGATGAGCCACCAGACGAAGGCAAGTGAGGCCAGGGCCACCGCCGAGAGGTGCAGCCGACCGAGGGCCCCCCAGTGCCCGTCCCTCCATGATAGGGCCAGGAAAGCAGGGGATATAAGAGCCAGTATGGCGGATGCTGATACGACGGTGAGCAGGGCCAGGGTGGAGGATGGAACCCAGTAAGCGTGCCCTGTGCGCAGCCCGAGGGTGGACAGGACGAAGATGAAGATGAGGTTGGAGAGGGCGACGAACCCGACGATGGCCCTCGACAGCCGGGGCATTGCTGGTTCCTTCACGATCCAGGTCCTGCGGGGGCGCCTGATGTACCCGAGGGGCCAAGCCACCGCTGAAAGGAAGATGAGGCCACATGCCCCTAGGAAAGTGTAGGTAAACCCGGTTCCCTCGTACCAGGGTACTCTCTCGAAGGCGAACCTTGCGTCGTTGGAGAGGAAGAAGTGGGTTATCCGACCGGCCCCGTCCTCGCGGAAGACGAGCTCGCCGGAGAAGTGAGGCTGGCGCCCGACCGCACTGAAGGTCAGCGGCCCGGATATGACCCAGGGCTGGGTATCTCCGAAGCCGCTCATGACGAGCGTACCACCCTCGACCTTTAGGTCGATCTGGGCGTTGAGGTTGGATAGCTTCGATATCGTCAGGTAGGCGCTGCCTGTCTTCCTGTAGCTGCCTCCGAAGCGGTGGATTTCCGGCCGGGGATCACCCGGAACCGGCAGGACCTGTTGGGGTCCGGGGGGATAGAGATGGTCGAGGAAGGCCCTGAGGAGGGCAGAGCGGGCCGGCCCTCCCCCCGGGGAGTTGTAGGCGACGAAGAGCCCGATGTCGTCCTCGGGAACCAGGGCAAGCAGGGAGTAGAACTGCCCCCAGCTGCCCCCGTGCATGATAATTCGCCTGCCGTTGGAGAAGATCTCCATGAAGCCGAATGCCCAGCCACTAACCGAGAGGTCGTTGGTGAAGAGCCGGTCCTTCATGAGCCGGGCCTGATCCTCTTCCAGTATCGAGGTATTACCGTAACACCCGTCCTGGAGGTGGGCGATCATGAACCTGGCCATGTCTGTGGCCGTGGAGCTCATGGAGATTGCCGGTACGAGCTGGTGGTAGAGGAATGACCCGGGGCGATATGCACCTCTGCTATAGATATAACCCGTGGCCAGGTTCTCCGCCAGTCCGGGGGGCGGCGGCTGGGCCAGGGTCGTGCGGGCCATCCCCAGGGGATCGAGGATGTTCTCCTTCACGTAGGACTCATAGGGCACCCCGGAGGCCTCCTGGACGACCAGCCCGGCGAGGGCGGCCCCGTAGTTGGAGTAGGCCGTGAACTCGCCCGGGGGCCTGACCCTCCCAGGGAGGTGGTCCGACAGCACCTCCCCCAGGGGCCTGAGTTCACCGACCTCCGCTGCCGACATGTCCCTGGCCCTGTCGAAGCCGGCGGTGTGGGTGGCCAGGTGCGAGATGGTGATGGACCCGGGGAAATCCGAGGGGATCTGGAAGCCCTCGAGATAGCTATTGACATCGGCGTCCGGGTCCAGCTTCCCATCCTCGACGAGCTGCATCACGGCGGTCCAGGTGAAGAGCTTGGTGATGGAGGCGACCCTGAACAGGGTACCATCGGCGCTTACAGGCCTGCCATCCTCGACTTCCGAGTAGCCGTAGCCCGCCGCAAGTACTACCTCGCCATCCCTCACCACGCAGACGGCCGCCCCGGGCACCCTGTAGGCCCTCAGCTGGGCGGTCATGAAACCATCGAGGAAGGACACAAGCTCCCCCGCCTCCTCATTTGATTCCCCTTCGACCGATGATAACGAGAGGGTTCCAAATGCCACGACCATTAGTGGCAGAGCCAGGACAGCTACCGAGTGACGGGTCTTCCCCAAAATCCTCTCCCCTCATCTCCGGTGGATTACCGGAAGGCCGATGTGCGATGACCAGATAATGGTTTTCAAGTCGACTGGGCACCCGATGGAAAAGAAGCCGGGGCCAGTGCCTATCTCGGGGAAGGGCTTGGGGTTGCGGCTGGGCGGCTTCGGTGAGAACGGATCAATGACCCATCCATACACACCCCTTATCGAGCCGCCCAAACCGCCCTCCGATTGTCCATGTTGTTAATAAAATAACTGGCCACCGGTTCTTTGCCCGTGATGGAAAGGGCTTCAATGTCTTGTCCATGGACTGGGAATGGCAGCTGGAGGGCCGCCGGTAACATTCCATTAAGATGGTTTCGACTCGTCCAGATGGGGCAACTCTTAGTTGTTTTTTCTTTGTTCCCTCCCCCCTAGGTGAAGAGGAAATTGCCACATGGTATCACTAAAACTTGAGAACATCACCGTCCGTTACCCCAACGGAAACCACATCCTCGACGATGTTTCCTTCTCGGTTGAATCGGGCTCCATAGCCTGCATACTGGGCCCGACCGGGTGCGGGAAGACAACGACCCTCAGGACCATATCCGGGTTAATTAAGTCGACGGGGGGCAGGATCACAATCGACCACATGCCCCTGTCGAATGGGGGGGTGAGAATCGGCTACGTTTTCCAGGAGCCCCGGCTCCTTCCCTGGAGGAGCGCGCTGGGCAACGTCGAGTTCTCTCTCGAGGCGATCGAGCAAAATATCGAGGTCAGGAGGAAAAGGGCCATAGAGCTCATGAAGCTGGTGGGTCTCGGGGGAAAGGAGAATGACAGCCCCTCAACCCTATCAGGAGGGGAGAAGCAGAGGATCTCCCTGGCCAGGGCCCTGGCAACCGACCCGGTGCTCCTGCTTGCCGACGAGCCCTTCAACTCCCTGGACATCTCGACCAGGAGGAGGATCATCGAGGAGTTCGCCACCATTCTGGAAAACGCGGCAAAAACCGCGATCTTCGTGACCCATGACCTCTTCGAGGCCCTCTACCTTGCGGACAGGTTGATCGTCTACTCCACCAGGCCGGCAACGGTCAAGGCCAATCTCAAGATCGAGGAGGGGAGGCCGAGGGACCTGACCACTCCAGGAATGGTGGAGCTGAGGAGGGAGGTTGTGGACCTCCTGGAGGCTTAGTGATGGTGAATTACCAGGATCCCGAAATCGAGAAAATGGCGAGGAAAGAAATCGAGGCCCTCCAGTCCGGACTTGCCAAGAGGGTCTGCTCCCATTCATGGAAGAGGTCACCTTTCTACAGGAGACACTGGTCGGGAAGTTATCCGGGTGAGATCTCCGATCTACCGTTTCTGACAAAGCAGGATCTGGTGGACACGTTCCCATTTGATCTGTGCACGGTTCCAGTAGAGGACCTCGTTTACATGAGCCTTACATCGGGCTCGACCGGGAGACCGACAGCTATCCTCAAATCCCGGGAGGACATGGAAACCGCGTCCCTCTTCAGCGTTCGGAAGATGGTGATGCGCGGGGTGAGAAAAACAGATGTCTTCCAGATGACCCTTTCCTACGGGCTGTGGTCAGCAGGGATGGGAGCCCACGCGGCGGCCCAGAAACTGGGCTGCCTAGTCATTCCATCCGGGCCCGGAAACACCAAGAGGCAGGTATGGCTGATGCAGAACTTCGGGACGACCGTTTTACATGCCGCTCCCAGTTACCATCTGAGAATAGCAGAGGTGGGCGAGCAGATGGGCGTGGACTTCGAGTCCCTCTCCCTGAGAATTGCGGTGTCCGCCGCGGGGAGGCTCGACCAAGGCACCAGGGAAAAGATCGAGGAAAGGCTGAACGTCTCCGCAAGGAACACGTATGGCATGAGCGAGGTTGGGGGAGTGGCCACAGAGTGCGAGTTTGGATGCGGACTTCACTCTTGTGAAGACGAACTGCTCCTCGAGGTCATCGACCCGGAAACGGGGGAGACCGTAGGAGAGGGGGAGAGAGGGGAACTCGTGGTCACCTCCCTGAGGCGTTTTGCCATGCCGATTATCAGGTACAGGACTAGGGACATGGTCAAGGTGCTGAGCAAGGAACCATGCGAGTGTGGCAGAACCCATCTCCGATTGTCGGGAGACATCGAGCGGATAGATGAATCGGTGAAGATCCGAGGAGTTCTGGTGAATCCAGGTGCAATAGAGAGGTACATCGACCGGTACCCGGAGCTCACGGGCAATTTTCTTGTCCAGGTCAGACATGGAGCAAGGCCCGGGCTCCTCTGCGAGCTCAAGCCAACCATCGAGACCGCCTTCCTGTCAGAAACCACGGGCTCCATCGTCGAGGAACTGAAGGGCAGGATCGGCCTAACCTTCGACGTATCACTATTACCCTATGGTGAGATGCCCGTGGAACGGGAGGGTAAGAGGGTCCAGGTCATGGCATCCCAGCATAGGAGCTGAGCCCTTGGTTACCCTAACGAGGAGACTTGGACTGGTCGGCACGGTGGTAATCGCCTGCATGTTTATCGTCGGGTGGTGGGCCGCATCCACCCAGTTCTCCCATATAGTCTTGCCCTCCCCGGTCGAGGTGGGGGGAGCCCTCTGGAACCTAGCATCCTCGGGGGCGATTCTCAGGAACGTCTCCACCACCTTTTACAGGGTGTGCATCGCATTCTCGCTGGCCCTTGCCCTCGGTCTTTCCATAGGCTTCCTCATCGCCAGGGTGTCACCCCTCCAGGGGGCCTTCGAAAGGGCCGTCCTGCTGTTCCAGTCGGTGCCATCGGCGATCTGGATCATAATGGCCATAATCTGGTTTGGAATCGGGGGGGCGGCCCCCATCTTCGTGATCTGGGCAATAGCCTTTCCCATCATGGCCCTGAACATATTCGAGGGCGTGAAGAACGTCGACAGCGAGCTGGTCGAGATGGGAGAGATATTCGGCCATGGGGGGGAATCAATATTTACCAAAATCGTCTTACCCAGCATATTTCCCTACCTCCTCACGGGATCGAGGATTGCGATGGCGCTTTCCTGGAAGATAAGCGTGATAGCGGAGGTCCTCGGGTCCAGCAGCGGGATAGGCTACGCAATCAGCAACGCCTACGAGCGCCTGAGGACCGACGAGATCTTCGCCTGGACGATCGTCATCCTGTTGATCCTTCAGGCCTTCGACCTGCTGGTCTTCCGGAGGCTGGAGGGAAGGGTGAAGAAGTACCAGCCTAGGAAGCTATAAATAGGGGTTTATCTCCAGTCGTCGTAGAAAGCCTCTTCCCCAAGTGCCCCGTCGAAATAGCCCTGGGAAGCCCCGTACTCGGTATATGCAATCAGATCTTGCTTGATGCCGGTATCCAGGTCACACGTCAGGTTAATCATATCGAAGACCGCCCTCATCTTCTCGAGATCCTGATCGGCGTAGGCGGCGTGTATCGCTATTGCTCCCTCCGGGTCCTTCTCGATCTCCTGGGCAATCTCCCTCTGGGCCCTGAGAAATTTATTGACGACCCTCTTCCTAGCGAGGAAGTGTTCGCCCAAAAGGACAGTCGTGGAATACACTGGATGTCCAAAGACCTCCTCTGCGGCATCCTTGGTGGTTGTGACGACGATCCCCCCGGAGTTTATGGCCTCCGCCGCGTAACCGGACATTAGCACGACTGCCTCGATCTGGTCTGTCTGGAAGACCGAGAGGAGACTGGCTGGTTTTTTTATCTCCACCAGCTCCAGATCCTTTTCGATGTCCAATCCCCTCGTCTTGAGGTAGGATTTGATAATGCGGTAGGAGTCCGAGTTAGTCCCGATTACGCCCAGCCTTTTCCCCCGGAGGCTTTTCAGATCGGTGTATCCGGGTTTGACGATGAGCATGAGATTTGATGCATAGCTCAGGGCCATGCCGATGGACAAGTTCTCACCATCGAGGTATGCCGTCGTGAAAATGCCGGGCGATGTGCTTATGGAATCGAATTTCCCCGTTAGCAGGGCCAGCATGCCGGTATAGGCATCAGTTACCCTGTTGCAGGTTATGTTCAGTCCATACTTATCGTATATTCCCCTCTCGACGCCGTTGGAATAAATCAGGCCGAAGGGTCCCATGCTGCCAGTTACGCCGAGGTTTATTGTCTCATTTTTCCCGGCCCTGCCGGTTACGATGAAAGTGGCGATGATGGCGGATATGGCGCCAAGTATAACGATCAGTGCTACCCAAGATTTTTTCATGGGAAGAAATCATTTGGAGGTATTGAAATATGTTCGAGCATCTGTCACCGCAAAGGTGTGGATAGGTTTTGAGGAATTGGGTGAGGCCCGCACCCCGGTGATCTTGCTTAATTGGCGGCTGAATCAGTTATCAAGGAATGAAGGGATTTTGGTGCCATCCATGTCAGGTGAAGTAATGGTACGGACATTTCTCGAGGGCGACGAATTCTCGATTTCGACCATCTTCGAGAATTGCTACGAAAAATTCTCGGGTTACGTGCCCAGGACACCTCAGTATTGGAGGTGGTTTAACCTCTCCCGTCCCGGGGTAAATGCCGGGGATGTTCTAGTGGCAACAGAAAATGATCTTGTAGTGGGCTGCATGACGGTTTGTCCTGGGGGTGAGATTTGCGATCCCTGTTACGATCCAGGTGGAGATGGGAAAAAGATCATGACCGCCCTGCTCAAGGCAGCCCAGGCTCTAGCGATCAGTAAGGACTTTCCCAGTATTACTATCAATGCGCCCAAGGACGATACCTGCATCAACTCTGCCTGCCGGGAACTTCAACTGAGGCAGAGAAAACCGGACAGGGTTCTGTCCGCGTCGGTAATCAACTGGCACCTGTTTTTTCCCAAGCTCCTGGAAGCATGCAGCCCCCCGGAGGGGAATTTTCACGTCACAATCGGGGGCAGGAGAGAAGATGAGCTGGCATTTTCAGTGAGAGGCGGGAAGGCTAGGATGGTCGATGCATCAAGCGAGGAAAAACCGATGGTCCGAATAAAGGTTAACGAGGGAACTCTGGTAAAGGCGATCTTTATTGAGGATATCGGGTTTCTCGACTGGATCAGGGGCAGGATCTCGGTCTCTCCCTTGGGGAGATTTTACCGCGCCCATCGACTCATAAATTCCCTCAACCTCGGACTGGAAATTTTCCTACAGAGGGGGGGAGCCTTCTGAGTAAACAGCCAGCAAATATCACGATCAGAAACCCGGAACCAGCAGACGATAATGCAATCCTCGATCTGGTCAGCAGGGGATATAAGAGGAGATCAGAGGAATGGGTTAAATGGGTCATAAGAGAAAACCCCTCATTCCGAGAGGAAATCTCTGCTGTAGCAGAGAAAGATGGAAAGATCGTGGGAACCTACCTTTCGGCGACCAACCCTGTGAAACTCGGTTCCAGACTTGTGGCCACTGGGATAAAATCCCTCATCGTGGTTGACCCGGAATACAGGCGCCAGGGAATTGGTACCGCCCTCGTCAAGTGGATCAGGCCAAGGCAAGGCAGAACGAGAGTTGGTCCCGATACATCGGGAAAGGCACCGATGGTGAGAATAGGCGTAGCATCGAGGGAAACCAGGAAGGTTTTCTGGTCGAGGCTATCCAGGTCTTCCACGATAGGGGAAAGCACCGTGGTATTCACCAAGATGCTCACCATAAAACCACTCGAGGAGGCGGCTGTAAATATCGACAAGAATAGCTTGCCGAAAGGCTCATCACCATTCTCGATACATTTTGATATCGCCGGGTTCCCACCCTTTACCCTCGAGCTGGATGTCAATGGTGTGGAGGTAACAGAAACCTCGGGAGCCGATGTTGAGGTCAGAGGGATGATTGACTCACCAAGCCACTGGGCCCTGGCACTTTCCATCGTCATGGGGCGGCTAAAGCTGAAGGGATATCGGCATGCCCTTGGACTCTTTAGATACAGAAGGGCGTTGAGTAAATTTATTTCAGCTGTTCAATCGGAGAAATCAACAGCAAACCAGCTTGCCTAGATGTACTTCTTGATCCCGACCCTTCCCGTTATATTGGTGAAGGTAATCGCGGAAAGTCGGTTTCTCATGGACAAAAGAGGTTAATGGTGTTAAAAGTCTCCATAAAAACCCGTTAATTTCCCCGGTAGACTGGAAGGTCCCCTGTGGTATTTGTCTAGGTTTTTCACCATTGACCAAGAGATACGCGCCTGCAGACCAGTCCCGTTATCGAGATTAGCATGAGGGAGGGCAGGAAGAACTCAACTATCGGGAGTACAGACACGCTGACCGTGTCGATCTTTTTAGGGCTCCTCGAGTCCCAGTAGATTATGCTGTAAGAATGGTTGCCCTCCGGCAGGCCATCAACCCCGATACCTATCTCGAGCCCGTTGTACCATTTCCCTCGTTCAACCTGTAGACCCTCCTTAAGGATAACGTAGCTTCCCTGGTTCTCCTCCCAGTCGTTTACCCTCCAGGTGATCCTGTTCCCTGTTGACCCCACCGTGTAGGAGAGGTTCAGGGGGTCATCATCCCTCGGGTCGTTATGGATGAAGGTGGGGGTATAGCGGAGCTCAATGACGTGATCACCCCCGGGGGATGGCATTGTGAAGTAGAGGTAGTCTCCTAGGGTCAGGTTGGCGAGGACCTTCACACCGTCAAGGAGCAACTGGTGGTAGGTATTCCCCTGGAAGTCGTGGGCTGGAAGCATCCACGTTATTCCCTCCATCCAAGGGCTCCCGGTGAACTCGATCCTGATCCCGGAAGGGGTCTGCACCATTTTGCAGCCGTTTCCGAGCATTGCCAGAGTCGATTTCCAGAATCGCCATGCGTCCATGATTGAAGAGACCTGGATGGAGAGGTCGGAGTAATCGTTCAGCCACCCGTTTTCATTCATCCATTCCATGTCGCTTGCCGCCTGCGGGAAGAAGCTGCGTCCACCGGAGTCAATATCAATCCCGAGGTTCCTCGCCGTGATACCGGAAAGGTCGACTATGGGCATCCAGTTACTGGGTCCCGATCCGCCCTCCTGCCCCCGGAACATGTTGTAGAACCATTGGTCCGGGTTCTCGCCAACGTATCTCTCCGGACCGAATAGCGCCTGCCAGTTGGAGATGTGAACCACCATTCCGGCGTCGGCGAACCCCTTCATGTAGTCCTCGTCTATCGTGTGCTCAGAGGGTGTAAAGGCGGGCTCTATCTGCCCGGAATCGATTACCTCTCCCAGGGCAGCCAGCGCATCCTCGAAGTATGACCTGCAGAGCAGGTACTGCTCCTCCTCGGGCCACATGGCGGATTCGTCGATCGAGCGACCCCAGTGGCTACCGTAGGGCTTGGCTGCCATCCAGGGATAGTGTATTCCGACCCTGATCCAGTCCCTCGAATTGATGAAATCGAAAAGGGAGGTATCCACCTGGTGCGATATGTCATCCATCACCAGCAGTGTCCACGGGATGTTGGGATCACCCTCCCAGGTTACGCCCCGGAAGGTCACAATTTGCACTTCACCTGATATTTCCAGTTTCATCTCGTAATCCTGGTACATCCGGTACCCAGCCTCCTCCTCGAAGTCCAGGTCCCCGTCAGTGTCTATCTTGAAGTAATGCGGTCCCCCTCCGGTCCTGTTATAGAGCATTATGAAGGGTCTGCTTCCGTTTATTATCCAGTTCATGCCCCTGGCGTTGTATTCCTCGTTGCCCCCAGTAAACCACTTTGTGTAATCCTTGGAGAGCCCCGTGACCAGGCGAGGGTCTGACTCTATCCCTGTGTCGTTGTTGCAGTCATCCTGCCAGAAGTCGGCTCCCTGACCAAGCAGGTCGGGCCTGAGGGGGGAGTAGAGTGGTATTGCCCCGATGTAGAGGCTTTTTGGCGTGCCGGTGGCATCTCTGGTCTCCTCGATCCTGGTAAGGACCTCGATCCATTCTTCCTGTTCCTCTGAGGTCATCCAGGACCTGAGCCCGTTCAGGGCGTAGGAGACGCTGCCGTGCCTGGTCATGAAGGGCATTATCTTGCCAGATGTGTTGGCAGAGAGGGATTCGAGGGAGTGCTCCACGAGTTTGAATAACCAGCCCGTTTCCCCGTCGTGTGGCTCACCTATCAGGTCCCTTCCTCTGGTGGTCCACTTGGGAAGCGCAAGCCATATCTTGGAGGGCCCTACATTCCAGTAACCGAGGGGGATCCAGTATTCACTCCCTTCGTCTTCAACGGTGATTCTCACCACCTCCCTGGGGTCTCCCCAGCTTCCACCGGTTGTGTTCAGCAGCATCCAGCCCTCGCCAAGGTGGTTATCGTTCCCCCAGTTACCATCCCTGAGGGTTACGCTGGTTCCCCGAGCGGGGGTGATTCCGGGTATCTCCTCCAGCACCCTTACCTCGACAGCCTCGGCAGAGGCTTCCCGGTTCAAGCCCACGATCTGGAACCAATCGCCCTCAATTCCGAGCAGCTCCCTCAGGGACCATAGCGCCCCGGGGTTCAGGAATACGATGTCGCCGCATCCGTGCTCGAGGTACTCGCCGATCAAGGCGCTGAACGAGGGATCGGTGGTGTTGTACTGGGAGTAGTCCCAGGCCGAGTCCTGCACCATCTCGCTGGCTATCACGAGTATGGGGTGCTTTGCAAGCCTGTCCAGGGTGATGTTCCACTGTGAATAGAAGTCGAAGGGATATCCCTGACCCCTCAGTATGTTGACGAACTTCTGGTCGTAGTACTCGTGGCCAAAGTCCTGGTCTGGGTCGAAGCCCTCTGTATCACAGATGTATATTCCACCGATCTCCAGGTGCCGGTACTCCGGGACATCGAAGCTCTGGACGGCCCCCAGACCCTTGTTCCTTCCCGGTGAGGCATCGGTCGCCTCGAAGTACCACTCCACGGTGTCACCGAAGGTATAATTGTCCGAGGTGAGCCAGTATGAGTACACCCCGGAATTGTTGACCACGCCGTCCGTGTACCTGCGGAAGCCGCCGTTGCCATTGTGCCAGATGGCGACGCTTCCTATCTCGGAGATATCTTTTATTCTGGCCGAGAGACCGACGTGGGTGTGATTCCACACCGTGGCTAGTGTCCTTGAGTGCTGTGTGAAGGTGGGCGGCGTGACGTCTATCCCCTTCTTGATGGTGATCTCCTGGGGGGATGAATTCATGTCGTAAAGGACGATGTAGCAACGGCGATTCCCGGGATTCCGGTGAATCCCGTAGTCAGTTCCCTCCACCAGCAGTGCTGTGCGGTTGAGCACGTTCACGGTTCGGCGGCAATCCAGGTCCTCCACCAGTATCGTGGGGGTGTAGGTCGTCTCGCCGAGTCCCTTGAGGTCTACCACGACCTGGTTGTTACTGGCAACCGTGGAATACGCGCCTCTCAGGCTATCCCAGCCCCTCCAAGTGCCAAGGACGGCCTGTGAAGACTCCAGCGTGTAGTCGGTCGCCCCGTTCCTGTAGAACTGCAGGTGCCCGGAAAAGCTCACCGGGTTGAAATCGTGCACGAACTGGTATACCGCGGTGCCCGAGTTGGTCTGGCCGTCTGGTATCAGGTCGTCGTCGGTCTTGAAGGCCTTGAGGAACCTGGAATCAGCTGTGATCTTAGTCCAACCACCGGGTACCTGGAAACCCTGGGCGGTGCCCCCGTAAGCGATTAGCACCTGCCCCATGCCCCCGATTCCCGGCTCGGTCTGCCAGCCGAAGTTATCCCTTAACCCGAAGCTCGATGCCTCCCTAGCACCGTCAAGCTCGAAGAATCCGTCCCGGGCCTCCAGCTGGATGGTCCACTCGGAGTTCTTTTCCTCCCCCTTCCCATTCTGGGTGGTCATCTCGAATCCGATGAAGACGTAGGGCAACCGATCGTAGATCGTGGCCCAGATCTGCCCCGACCAGTCTGCTCTGGTCCCGGAGACGCTCTGGAAGTTCCAGCGGCACTGGTACATCGTGCTGCTGTTCTCGGTCGTGGTCCACCCGTCGCATGTGACCGAGCTGTCCGCGGATTCCCTGTTCTGGATTGTGATGGTTCTGGCCACGTGGGAGACCGGGTCGAATGACATGTTGAAGGTGGAGTGTTTCTGGAACACGTCCACCTGGCCGTAGCCAACCCGGGTTACAGGGGATAGATCGAGATTTGTCCTGAGGACCTCCCCACTAGTTCCGTGCCAGGTGACCCTTACCGATCCGCCAGATAGGGAGGCGTTGAGGTTGGCCGACACACTGGGAAAAGAGAGCAGGATCAATATGCCGACTAGTATGATAAGCGTTCTTTTCCCCGTTTCCACGAGTTCCACTTTGCCGCGGGCGGTTAAAAGCTTCGCCATTCGACCGTGGTAAAACCAGTGCAACGGCCGGCTTTCATGGTAACCGGGATCAAATTATTTCGATAGCACCTGATGTCAGACTGGCAGGAGTTTCAACTTCAGGCCCATTTCCTGGGTCATCTCTTCGATCTCCCCCATGTATATGGGGTTCATGACGATTGCGACATCTGGCCGGTATTCTGCTAGAAACGCCGGTTCCACGACGAGTTTCCCCGATCCGGGCAGGTACCTGCCCTGCCTGTATGGGTTAATGTCAACGACGTATTCAAGCTCGTCCTCTACGCCCAGCATGGAGAGGAATGTTACGCACTTGGAGCCCGAGCCCCAGGCGACGACGCGCTTCCCGCGGTCTGAGAGGCCTTCCAGGTCCTTCTGCCAGTGGGAAATTTTTTTCGTGAAAGCCTCTGAGAAGCCCCCTGCCATTCTGGCCATCTCCCCCGGCGTTTCCTCCGTACCATGCACCGGGCCGGCGGAATTTGCCGATGGAATGGCGTCCAGGAGTACGTACTGGTCATTAAAGGCCACCTCAAGACGGGTCACTTTGAAGCCCCTTGACCTGAAGAGCCTTGCCAGGGATCCCGGGCTGAAGTAGGAACAGTGGTAGTAGTAGATATCCCAGAAGGCAATATCCCGGAGTATCCGTGTAACATCTGGTACCTCGAAGAAAACCGGGGGTCTGCGGTCACCCAGGGATTTCCTGACCACCTCGACGAACTGGCCCGTTTCGTTTATGTGCTCAAGAGTATGGCGGCAGCAGACCATTTCCCCGACCGCTTCGCTGTAGGCCTCTGAGAAGTAGTCCCTGATGAAGGTGAGGTTTTCGCTTTTTTCCAGCGGTCGGCGGACGAACGCAGGGTCGATTCCAATGCCCCGGTTTTCGCCAATGCTACAAAGAAGGGAGAGAAAATCCCCCTTACCGCAACCAATCTCCAGTATGTCCTTTCCGTGGAGGTCGTAGTCGCGAATCAGCCTCCGGACCAGTTCCTCGGCGAAAGCGTTGAAGGTGGGTGAGAAGCACTGCTGGTCCTCGTAGACGATGGACTGATCGACGAGTTCCGGGTCGTACGCGGAGTTCCATACCATGCCGCAGGCTTTGCAAAGCGAGAGTACGAGGTCGCCCCTGGGAGCCTGAAGGGCCTCATCCTGATCTTCCAGAAGCCCGCAGCTGTCGATGGGAACGTCCGTTACCCTGAAGAAAGAGGAGGTCCTTTCTGACGAGCAGCTGGGACAGCGAGTTTTGTTCATAATCCCTATCCGTGTATTCCCCTGAAATAGTAAACCCGCCCCTGAGCATCGAATGGGTCTGAATGCTGGGGTTACCAGGCGATCCACGGCGCGCTGCCGCTCTGCCAGAGCTCCTCGAGAAGCTCCCTGTCATGGGAGGTGGTTATCCTGTGCCAGAAATGCTCGTGCTGGTAGGCCATCAGCTGGCCATCGTCTATCAACCTCTCCAGGGGCTCTCTCTCCAGCCTCTCACCCTCTTCTATGTAGTCGGCGACACCGGGATTCAGTATATATAGTCCGCCGTTGATCCACTGGTCCCTTATCCTCGGCTTTTCCTCGAAGCTTACAACAGCGTTCCCATGAAGTTTCAGGTGACCGAAGCGGGATGGCGGCCTGACGGATGTCAGTGTACCAGTTTTCCCGTGGCTGCGGTGGTATCGAACCATGTGGCCCAGGTTCACGTCCGAAAGGAAGTTCACCGAGGTCAGCAGGAAGGTGTCCTGACAGAGCGACCGGGTCAGCTCCTTGACAACGCTGCCGGAGCTCCTAGAGCTAGAGTTGATCAGGTTCAGGGTCCAGCCGGGGTTGGTCGGCTCGAGGATGGTCTCCCCGCCAGAGATGACCTTCCCGAGGGGCTCCCGGTCCAGGAACCAGGCGCCAACCTCCTTGTAGCCTTCCCCGATGGCGAGGACGAACTCGTTGAGGTTGTAGTGGGAGTAGTAGGTCAACAGGTGCATAATGACGGGGATTCCACCGATCTCCACCAGGGGAGGGGGTTCAGCCACGAGCGCACCCGGGGGAAATCCCTCGCCGGCCGCGAGAATGAGTACTTTCATCCGGAACTCCCGAGAACCTTTCAGGGAAAAGTGTATCCCCAGCTCAGGTTTTCAGCGATTCCCCCCTTAACTTCCGATGCAAGGTCTTCTCCCGGATCCTTGCAGGGCAACCACCCCTGAGCCCACCAGAATCCCCCCCAGCGGATTATCCGCTTGTGGGCAGGGGAAGGTGCCGCAGATAGCTTGCCTCTAAATGACTTCACGCAGCAGGGGTCCGTGTACTGCGTCCTGTTGGATGGCCCGCCCTGATAAGCCCACAATTCAACTGGCCTGGATGGCCATATGCAACCAGTGACTGTCACTGTTGGGTGGATTTGATGAACTCGTACCGCCTGAAGAACTCCCGGCCGCGGAAAAAGCAATCTACGAACTGACCCCCGGATACGTCAGAGAGCGTTCGCCAGTTAACTCCGGCGATATAGGTGGTCATCTGGGACCTGTGAGATTCCAGCGCGATTTTCTTCCGATCCTCCACGCCCTCCGTGTCGACCCTGCAGTTTATCTCTGCGATGAAAAAGAGGGCTGATATCAGACTCTTGGCGATGAACTTCAGTGCGCCCCTTGGCCCCGGATCCGGTTTGCTGGTCCAGGGCCAGTGCTGCCAGTACCAGACGGGGTATTCAAAAACCGTAACGGGTTTCCCGTATTTCTGGATTGCCGTCAGGACCAGCCAGTTGGTGTCTGCGTGGTCGGTGCTCCCAACGGGGGTGTCCCTTAGGTACGGCACGAACACCTGGCCGGGGCGGTACCTCTGTAACGCTTCCAGAGCCTTCCGAAAAACCTTGGCCCTGTCATTCTCCAGATCACCGTTGCGGGCGTGAATGAAGTGGAGGTCCTTCTCCTCCAGCCCGAGATTCTTGGCGGCCTCGATCGCCTCCCTTCCCCTAATCTCCCTCATCTTCTCTGTTGCCATCACCCTGCTGTGGGATTTCCCCCCATCGGTAACGAATACGATGTTGACCCTTGCCCCCGACCTCCTCTTCATCAGGATGGTTCCCCCGCAGCCCAGGGACTCGTCGTCGGGATGTGGCGCGAACACGACGGCGGGCATGGCCATCTCCTCCTCCCCGATCTCCCTGGAGAGCTGGTGGAGCATCCAGAAGTACGTCTTGCGTGCGCAATCCTTGATAGAGGAGTTGACCATCCAATCACAGGTTGCGGTAGAGTTCATAAACCTTAGCCGCGATCAAATCCCAGCCGTAGGATTCCTTCGCAACTCTCCTGCCTGCCTCCCCCATCCTTTTTCCCAGTTCCCGGTCGCCGAGGAGCAGTGCCATGGCGGACGCCAGTCCCTTCGAATCCCCGGCCTCGACGAGAAATCCGCTTTCCCCGTCTCTGACTATCTCCCCCATACCCCCGGCATCGCTCGCAACCACGGGAATTCCCGCCATCATCGCCTCGATCAGCGACCTCCCGAAAGATTCTGACAGGGAGGGGTTGACGAGCAAATACGACCTGGTGTACAGGTCCAGTACATCGCTGTGGGGGAGGAATCCCGTGAAGGTCACGCGATCCTCGAGTCCCAGCTCGGTGGTCCTTCCCTCGAGGTATTTCTGGTACTCGTCAAGGCTGCCTCCGGTGTAGAAACGTGATAATCCTGATACCCCGGGTTCGTCGCTGATCCCGACCAGCATTCCCATGGGAAGCTGTCGCTTCCTCCCGACCACCTTGAGTTTCGTACCGGGAAATCTATCCGCAAGGTATGCGAAGGCCTCCAGAAGGACGTGGACTCCTTTCTCGGGGGATACCCTGCCGACGAACAGAACGTCCTGTCCTACCTCCCTCCTGCTGGTTTGCACGGCATGGGCACCGTTGTTGACGGTGTGGCATATGGGGGCCAGTCCCGGGAATCTGTCCGAGATTCCCCTGGTCACGTGTTCGCTTACCCCCATTATCATGTCGACTCCGCTGAGCCTGGGCTCAACGATCTGCCTGTCGAGCTGTGAAAGCCACCCGCACCTCATGTTAAGGACCACATTTGGACGGGGGTTGATCGACCTGATGATGGATATGAACTGGGTGAAGTTATACACGTGGATGATGTCGAAATCGTGAATGGCGATATCAGCAGCGACTCGGAGGGCGTAGAAGAGGTAGTAGAATGGGGACGAGAAGGCAGGGCGGTTCTTTCCCAGGGTCCAGCCTTTCCTCTCAAGCAGCCTGACCAGGCGCTGGTCGGGCTCCAGGGACATGCTCCGGTATTCCATCCCCTTTCCACCCCTGAGCTGCTCGTGGCCCGGGATGCCACCGACGTACACTGTCACCTTCGATTTACCTGCGAGCCGCCTCCCGACCTCGTAGGTCCACATGCCTATGGAGTTCTGTAAACCGGGGTTCAGCCGGTCGAAGGGCTGGCTAACGAAGGCTATATTCATTGCCCGGGCTCCTATCCTGATCGGGGTTCGACAATTCGAGGTTTTGGTATGGGTATGATGAACCTTCCTCCGGATGCCTCGTATTCCCTCTGCTGGGACATTATCTCAGGAGCGAAGTTCCAGGCGAGGATCAGGACGTAGTCGGGTAGGTCAGCGAGAAGTCTGCCCGGGGGAAATATCGGCAGGTGGTTACCACCCATGTATTTGCCCTGCTTGAAGGAGTTGAGGTCAACGACGTAGTCTAGAAGCTCACTCCCGATGCCGCAGTAGCTCATCAGGGCGGTACCCTTGGCAGCGGCGGCGTAGGCGGCGATCCTCTTGTTATCCTCCTTCAGGCCTGAGAGTAGCCCGACCAGGTCTTCCCTAATCGTCTCGACCCGGCTGGCGAAATCATGGTAGCACCGATCCCCCAGAACCCCGAACTCTGCCTCCGAGCCGAGATACTTCCTGACCGACGGCGTCGGGCATTCCCGGGGCTCAACGTAGAGCCTGAGGGATCCACCGTGTATGTCGAGGTGGCGCACGTCGTTTAGGTACAGGGAGTGGCGCCTGAAGAGGCGGTCGAGGGCCGTTACCGAGAAGTAGCAGAGGTGCTGGTGGTAGATCGTGTCGAACTCGCATTTCGTCATGAGGTCAAGCAGGTAGGGTACCTCGATGACCGCGACCCCGTCGGACTTCAGGAGGATGTGAATTCCCTCTACGAATCCGTTCAGGTCCTTGACGTGGGCAAGCACGTTGTTGGCCAGGATGAGGTCGGCGGAGCGTCCCTCTTCCCTCAGCTTCATGGCCAGCTCTCTGGTAAAAAAACTCCTCAGAGTTGGGATGCCCGCCTTGATGGCCTCATCTGCTGGCCTGGCGGGGTCGATTCCGAGGACGGGAATTCCCTTTTCGACGAAGTTACGGAGCATGTAGCCGTCATTGCTAGCGGGCTCCACGACCAGGCTCCCCCGGTCAAGTCCACGGGACTCGATCAGCTCAAGGGCGTTTCTCCTGGAGTGCTCCAGGAGTGTGGTGGAAACCGAGGAGAAGTAGGGGTAATTGCGGCAGAAGAGTACCTCCGGGTCCACGGTCTCGAGAATCTGGACAAGGGAGCACTCGGGGCAGTAGGCGAGGTTAAGGGGAATCATTGGCTCGGGGTCGGAGAGCTGGTTCTCCGTGAGCAGAGCATCGGCAATCGGGGCATTGCCAAAGGAGATCACCTTACTCAGTTCCTCGTTTCCGCAGGACCTGCAGCTGGATACCGTCTCGTAGAGCTCGTTCATGTTTACACCGCGCGTCTTCTGTAGGTGGAGTCGATCATCCCGTTTTCCAGGAGCAGTTTGAGGTGGTCTATCCGCTTGTACTTTGGCCCCTCGAACTCATTCAGTGTCAGCCCGTGCTTCTGGTAGGCCTCGTATAGCTCCCTGGCGCCGCTTTTCGCCGTCCACTCGGGCCTGTAACCCGGGAGCCTTTCAGGCAGTTTCTCGCACCTAACCCTGTAGCACCTCTTGTCAGGGGAGGCGTCGGGCGCGAACTCGACGGTGGAATCAGGTACCGTTTGCATAGCTATCTGTGCCAGGTCCCTTATCTGGTAATTCTCGCCACCGACGTTGAAAAACTCGGCGTGGACCTGGTCCCTGTCTGCGTCCAGCACCGTGGCGAAGGCCCTGGAGATGTCCCTTATGTGAACGACCGGTCGCCAAGAGGTTCCATCGCTCTTGAGAAGGACCTTGCCCGTGGTAAACGCCCATGCAACGAGGTTGTTGAGGACCAGGTCGAAGCGAAGCCTGGGCGATACCCCGTAGGCGGTTGCCGAGCGCATAAAAACCGGGGTGAAGGACCCATCCGCAAGCTTGGTAATGTCCCTCTCGGCGAGCAGCTTTGACCTTGCGTAAGGGGTAACGGGGCGGAGTTCAGATGTCTCGGTGAGCAATGAATCATTGGATGCGCCGTAAACACTGCAGGTGGAGGAGAATATCAGCCTTGACACGCCGGCCTCTTTCGCGAGACTGGCAAGCCTCGTCGATGCAACGTGGTTAATTTCCTCGGTGATGCCGGGTTTATAGCTTCCAAGCGGGTCGTTTGAAAGGGCCGCCAGGTGTATTACGGCGTCGAAGCCCTTGAGATCCTTTCTCTCGACATCCCTTACGTCCTTGAGCATTACCGGGATGTCAGGGATGGCCGGGTAGTAGGTGCAATCCCTGTACAGGTCGCTGTCCAGCCCCACGATTTCGTGCCCCATGCCCTGCAGCAGGGGCACCATGATTGTGCCAATGTATCCATTGCATCCTGTAACAAAGACCCGCATCTATTGTTTCATCCCCATAAGGCCCAGGGGGCCCTGCCGCTGCTCCATATGCTGTTAAGTATCTTCCTGTCCTGGATGGTGTCCATGCACTCCCAGAAGCCAGGGTGCCGGTAAGCCATCAGCTGCCCATCTCTGGCCAGGTTTTCCAGGGGCTCCCTCTCGAACCTGGTCTGGTCTCCCTCTATGTAATCGAAGACCCCGGGCTCGCAGGCAAAGAAGGCGCCGTTAATCCACCTGTTTGAACCCCGGAGTTTGTTCGAAATCCCGATGACAGAGTCACCATCAAGCTCCAGGTAGCCGTACCTCGGAGGTGGTCTCACGGCGGTGAGGGTCACCAGCTTCCCGTGTGATCGGTGGAATGTCAGGAGGTCTTTGAGGTCGATGTTCGAAAGTCCATCACACCACGTAAGCATGAAGGTTCGGTTCCCGATCGCGGAGGTGAGTTTCTTTATCCTGCCACCCGTTTGGGTCCTGTTCCCGGTGTTGAGAAGGTTGACGTGCCAGCCATTTGCGGCATCGGATGCCCTGTACTCATCGAACCACTTCCTTACGGCACCGGATTTGTAGCCGAGGGCTATGGCGAAGTCCTTGAACCCGTAGCAGTAGTAGTAGTTCATGAGGTGCCAAATAATCGGTTGCCCCCCGATTCTGACCAGGGGCTTGGGGATCGACCGGGTTATTTCCGATAGCCTGTCCCCCCTGCCCCCGGCCAGGATGGCCACCATGATTCCATTGCTATCGCTTTCACGGTTCATGATCCGTAGCCGCCTGCGTAGTATTTGTAGCCCCAGCCCGTGCGCTTCAGAAGGGGCCCCGCAAGATCTATGGCGAGGAATTTCCAGCTTTTGGCAGCCCATCGGAGCATCACGCCGTAGCAGGAGGCCTTCTCCGAGGGGGGAAGGTGGACTCTGGAGATCGACTTCAGGTACTCGAACCCGTTTCTCCAGTATGGAAGGGTGAATTTCCCTGCCTTTTCCGGATCGAACCACGCCAGTCTGTCCCGGTAGTTGGGTATCGTCCTCAGGGAGGTATTGGGGTGGTCACGTCGGAAGAAGAGTTGCTCCGGGACCTCGTGTATCCTCCCGTGGAGACCCACCTCCGCTAGCAGGTTCCTGTCGGAGCCTATGTAGAGCCCCATGAGGGGAGTTCTTTCCAGGACGTCTTTGCGGAAAACGCCGAAGATCAGGGTGCAGAAGTGTTTTACCAGGACCAGGTCGGCGAACCGCTCGGATGGTCTGGGGGAATCCAGCCTCATCTCGAAGTCGTAGTCGCCTGTCACTTCCCCGTTCCTGTCGATCCTGGCAGTTTTGCTGTGGGCCAGGACGAGGCCGGGGTCGCTCTCCAGGGCGTTAACGCATTTTTCCAGGTATGTCGGGGCGAGGACGTCGTCGTTGGCTGCCCATTTGAAGTACGTTCCCCTCGATATCGGGAAGACGAGGTTGAAGTTACGCGAACCCCCGATGTTGGTCCGGTTTCGCCTGTAGATTATCCTCCCGTCCCGCTCGGCGTAGCTCCGGGCGATCTCCCCGGTCCTGTCGGTGGAGAAATTGTCGGATACTATGACCTCGAAGTCCCCGAATGTCTGGCCCAGGATCGAGTCAAGGGCCTGATCGATGAATTCCTCAGCGTTGAAGACGGGAAGACCGATTGTGACCAGGGGCCTGTCCTTGTCCTTCAATGTTACTCAAACCGTCCGCTCTGGAGCCTTTTGTGTTGATATCGTTATCGGTCCTGTTAAAGCGAATCCGGGCAGATCATCAATGGGTTTTAAAGCCGTCCGGGTCATCGACGGATGACAGATTAAAACCAGAAGCCTTGACCCTACCCGATACAGTGGTCGGCATTGATGACCATCCAGGAGATGGTCCACTAATCTGCGTGGTTACAGCGGGGGCGAACGGGAACCGGGTCTCGGGTCTTCACCCCTTTTTCAGGATACTGGGGAGGCACTGGCCAACATACCTGCTGGGGGTCTCACCCGGGGAGATCTACCCGCCATTCCGTGGTGAGTTCGGGGAACCCGTCCTTGTGAGGGAGTCTAGGCCCGGCATCCTGATGCTGGCCAGGATATTCTGCAGGATAAGGGGTGACGCCGTGGTGTGCTTCCAGTACGATCCATTCGTCTTCTTCGCGGCCTACCTCTCGAGGGTCCTCCGGGGTAAACCACTGTGCCTGATGGCACAGGACTGGGACCTGGGCTTCGCGCCGGCCTATCCCCTCAGAAGTCTCCACCGTCTCTACTCACTCAGGCACGAGGCCTACTACAGGCTCGCGGAGAAACTCGCCCGGAGCTGTGATCTGGTCGTGACGTCAACTCGCTTCCTGCAGAGGAGGCTCGGAGGCATGAGGATTCCCCAGGGCTCGGCCAGGGTGGTTTCGGGAGATTCGCTCCGCAACAGGGGGCGGGTCGCCCTGGGCGTGGAGGACTGGGAGGTCGTGGTGATGTGGGTCGGCAGGCCGAGGCCTTGGAAGGGGCTGGAAGAGCTGGAGCTTGCCGTGTCGAAGGTCGGGGAGTCCGACCCTACCGTGAGGTTGGTGGTGGTTGGCCCCGGGCATGGAAAGGAGGGGGGTGCCAGGTACACCGGTTACGTTCCGAGGGTTGAGGTTCCATCACTCGTTTCCGCCTGCGACATCTACGCGGTAACCCCCAGGATGACCGCTTTTTCCGATACGCAGCTGCCAACGAAGATATTTGACGGGATGGCGGCGGCCAGACCTGTGGTCGCAACCAGGCTTTCTGACATACCGCGGGTCCTGGGCAGGGGAGGCGTGTACGCGGAGGGCGGGGACACTGATAGGCTCGCCGAACTAATTATCCGCCTTGCGGGAAACCCGAAGGAGAGGAAGAAGATCGGATTGATCGCCAGGAAGATTTTCAGAAGATGGTGGTCGGAGGAACGGATGGAGGAGAGGCTGGTTCCAGCCATCCGCAGAATGCTGGGCTAGGCCTTCGAGTAAAGGGTGAGAAGGGATTCGACAACACTTTTCCAAGAGAAGAGCCTGGAGATCCTCTTCCTGCCAGCTGCTCCCATTTTCCGGGCCCTAATGGGTTCATCGAGTAAGGTGCTTATTGCCACGGCTAGTTCCCTCGGATTCTCCCTCTCGACTAGGAAACCGGTTCTGCCTTCCTGAACAGTCTCAGTCATTCCACCTGTTCGGGTGGCGACCACAGGCCTTCCGCAGGCCATAGCCTCGATGAGGGACCGCCCGAACGACTCGTATAATGAGGGGTTTATGAGGAGCGTTGATTTAAACATAACCTCTGGTATTTTATTGTGGGGAAGGAAGGAAGTGAATGTCACCCTGTCCTCCAAACCTGAGCAGGAAATTTTTTCCCGTAGCAGCTGATAGTAATGGTCATTGGTGGGGCCGTAGAACCTTGATAGATCCCTTACCAAGGGATCCTTGCTCGGTTTAAGGATGAATTCGGGAGGAGCAGAAACCTGAGACCCGACCACCTCAAGGGATACCCCGGGGTGTTCTACCGAAATTATCTCGAAGGCCTCCAGCAGAGTGTGGATTCCCTTTTCGGGTGAAACCCTTCCTATAAACAGGAGTCGATTGTCACTATCGGCTCCCGCGGGTTTGAATGTCTCCGTATCGACACCCGGATATATGGTATGGCAGCGTAGAGAAAGTTCTGGAAATCCGCGCCTGATACTTTCAGTTACATAGTTGCTGCAACCGAGGAGGAGGTCGACATCTCGGATTAATGGTCTTATCTTGGATTTTTCGAATTGGGTAAGCCATTCACACCGCATATGGAGGGCAACCTCGGTTAGCGGGCTGAGGTTCATGAATACCGGAGGCATCTGGAAGGAGCTATTGATATGACAAAATTCAATTTCTCTCCTTCTGAGGTCGAGACCGATCTTTGTTGCGTATCCTAGGTGGTAGAGCGGTGTAGCGAATAGGGGGTGTTGTGGTTTCCTTAGCCCCTTAAGACGTGATAGTAGGAACAGCAGGGGGCGGTCGACACTCATGTCGATGAAGTGGTAAAAGACGCCTTCTTTCTCTTTTCTCTCCTCCTGCCTTGGGTCACTGGAGCTGTATACATGAACCTCATGATCCGTTGCGAGTCTCCTGGCTACCTCGTAGGTCCAGATTCCCGCCGATTTCTGGTAGGGCGGCAGGACGTTGATGCCGGGGGGGCTTACGAAGGCGAGCTTCACGAAAAAGATCTCCGGGCCATGGTGTTATATGAGCACCCGGTAGAAAAGCGTAATCCCGCACAGGGGTTATCCTGCACAATTCGAACAATGCATGGGAAGTTGGCGGTGGCGGGAAGAACGGAAAACCCTGAGTATCTCAACGGTAATGATACTGGTCCCGGTAGGATTTTTATCTCTTTTAGACGGGAGTCCAAAGGTGTACCGGGGATACTCATCGGTGCTGATATTTCTACTGCTGCTGGCCGGCACGGCCTGGGCCGACGCCCCGTCAGTTGGCGTAGCCGGCCCGTCCCAGGTAATTACGATTCCAACGGGGGAGAACACCTCATCCTACATCAGGATCTACAACGATGGAAACGCATCAGGTGACTACGGTATTCAGATCCGGGGCAACATCAGCTCGATGACATTCCTGGATCTTGAGGAGCTGACAATCCCTGCAGGTCAGAACTCACGTGTGGGTATAACCTACATGGCGCCCTTTGAAGAGGGGTATTACGATGGCGAGCTGGTGGTTTCCCTCAGGGGAAACCAGATCGTCCCCGGAGTGACCAAGGAAATCGGGATCACTGTGGAGAGGCCGGTCACCAACAGGCCCCCCAGGATCCGTGTCCTGAGGCCGGGGGCAAACGGGACACTTGCGGGGGACGTCGATATCGTGGTGGACGCCGAGGACCCCGACGGAGACGAGGTTGCCGTTTCGATCTATGTGGACGGCGAGCTGGTATCGGAAAGGGACACGTACGTCTGGAAGACCAGGAGGTGGGAAAACGGGGAGCACGAAATCCTGGTGCTGGCGACCGACGGGAACCTGACCTCGAATGCCACCATCAAATGTCTTCTGGAGAATCCTGGAGGTATTCCGGTCTGGTCTATTGCGGTCGCTGCCGGGTCCATCCCCGGCCTGCTCCTGCTTGCACTTCTGGTAACGGGTCGGGTACCCCTCCGAAGAGGCAATAATCGCAAATAAAATAAAACTTATTGCGATAATCTTTCCATTTCAGTTAAATTGGACAAATCCATTAATATCGATTCTATCTGCCTCGATAATCGCATAAAGGTGATAGGAGCCCAGGGGGCCAGCCCTCATATGCAGTACCCTCCAAGGACTATAGTGGCAATGCTAATCTCGGCAATCATAGCCGGGGCTGTTATCCTGCCCGTCCTGGGCTCGGGGATAGAGATACCGATCGTTGCCTACATACTCAACGCGGGACCGGAGGCGATCTCAATTTCAGTCATCGATGATGTCGGCCATGAGACCTCTTCAGTTGACCCAGGCGTCGATTTCACGATCGAGGTCGTGAGCCGGGACAACAACACCGCGGCGGACATCTTGATGATCCAGATTATCCTATTCGCACCGGGTTCATCCGAGTCATCTGTTGACTCGCCAGCGGAACACTACACAATGACCTGGACCTCCTCCGGGGGGTTCCAGGGGTCCGGCCTGGAAGCCCAGGACTGCCAGGAGCCACCCGACATGGATGGCGCCGAGGGCACATGGGTTTTCGGGGTCAGGCTGGCCCGGGAGGCAGTGGCCTCCGCGGGCTGGAGTTGCCTGGCAACAGTGGAGGACGAGGCGGAGTCCGACAGGATCACAACGACATTCGGCATAAACGAGTTCGCTTCGGCCAGCCTCGACTCGGCAAGCATCAACTTCGCTGGTGACCCTGGCTCCGAGGCCATGACCAGCGTCACCATGAGGTACGACACGAACCACCCCGTGGAGGTGGGGGCACGTTCAAGCGAATTCGTGGGGACGGAGGTCACGTCATTCACCCTGCAGCCCGGGGACTTCACGGTCGACGACGACAGCTCTTCATCATCCCCGGAGACCGGGAGGCCAAAGCTGGTCCTGTCAGAATCCAGGGGAATTTTCATCGACGACATCCAGGGGTCGGGACAGGTCGAGGTCTATATTTTCGTATCTATACCGGACCCATTCTACGACCAGGACTACCAAGGCAAGCTGGTTTTCGACGTAAGGTCGAGGTGATTTCATGAGGAAAATGCTGACCCTATTACTCGTCACCGTCCTCGCCTGCTCCCTAGGAAACCTTGTTCTATCCCTCAGCGGGATCGCCCTGACGGGACCCACCCAGTCCTTCGCCATCCCACAGGGAGGGTCCCGATCATCCTACATCAGGGTCTGGAACGAGGGTAGCACCACGGCCACCGTCACCGTATCTTCCTCAGGTTCCATCTCGGACCTCGTCACGGTTTCTGACACAAGCTTCCAGCTGGGGCCGGGACAGAGCAGGAAGGTGGACCTGGACTACTACGTGCCCTCATCCTACCTCCCTGGCAGCTGCCAGGGAACCATCGAGGCCTCGACCGGAGGGGGATCGATAGCGACCTCGATACAGCGCCCGGCCTCGGTATGGGTCACCGATTCGGGCGGCTCGGGAACAACCACCATCTCCCTCTCAAAGGGACTCAACCTCGTGTCCTGGATAGGTGTTGATTCGTCCCTGGGGCAGGCCCTTGGAACGGGGCAGGGAATAAGCAGGGTCTGGAAGCGGAGCGAGTCGGGCTACGTGTTCGCCGCTTACTACGAGGGAACGGGCTGGTGGAGCTCGGACCAGGATTTCACCCACCTCCTTTGCGGGGAGGCCTACTTCGTGGAGTGCTCAAGCGCGAGGGAGCTGCAGGTATCGATGTCTCAGGGTCCCCAGACCATAGAGCTTGAGGAGGGGACGAACCTCGTGGGCTGGGCCGGCCAGACGGTCCCGGTGAATGTTGCGTTTCCCCAGAGCTCCTCGAACCACCCCATATTGAGGATCTGGCGCAGGAACCAATCAGGGAGCTATACCTCAAACCAGTACTTCCCGGTGGAAGACACCTGGTGGAGCAGTGACCCCTCCTTCACGGATCTGGAAAACGGGCGGGCCTACTTCATCGAGTGCTCAACGGACGCCTCTTTCGCCCTCCCGGGGTGATCAAATCCTGAACTTTATCCGGATAATCTGGTTAACCCTCGCGGTTTTCGCCCTGGCAATGCCCTGCGGATGGTCAGACTTCGATGTTAACGCCGTCGAGGGATTCGTGATGGTCGACGGCGAGTGCGCCCCGGGGGGATTTCGGCTCAACCTCTCCGTACCCTCGAGGGGCGTTTGGACCACCGTGACCGTTGACGGACCGTTCCTTCCCCCCTTCGTCATGGGGCAGGGCAGGTACGATACGGGAGATATCCCAGCATTCGAAACCGGGGATCTGTTGTTAATCGCACCCGTTGATGATGGTTACCGGGGAAGTGCCGAGGGGGTGCTCAGGGGAGGGACGACCCCCCTTAACCTCACAGTCTCGAGGATCCGGGATGATGTGGAAGATCAGGACCCCGAAAAACTCGCCTTGCTGGAGGAGGAAAACGATGCCCTTCGGAAGAGGAACGAGGAGCTTGAGGCCAGGCTGGCCCGGGGAGAGGGAAACTGGTCGGATATCAGCATGTTCCCGGCGGCCATGGACATGCAGAACGCTTCCTTCGCCTCGGTGGAATGGTTGACGGCGGCATACCGGGCGGCCCTGGAGAGGGCTAGCTGGGTCCTGGACCACTCGGCGACGAGCCTGGGGGAGGCCTCCAACTCTGTGGTCAGGGAGGTGGGCAACACCTCGGTGAGTATATTCAGCGTTATCGGCGAGGCCATCGACTCCATGCTGGACCTGGTGCCGGCAATAGTCGACGCCCGGCTTTTCACGCTGGTGCTGCTGGTGATGATGGTTGGCTGTCTGGTGGTATTCACGGTATCCAAACGTGGCCGGGGGGCACCCCGTGGAGGGCAAGTAGGGGAACCTGCCCTGGAGGAGGACGGGAGGCCTTTCTGGGACAGAAACCGGGTGTAGAAATAGAGAGAAGAGCAGGGGATTGGAACCCTGATGTAGAGGGCTACGAATCCCCGGCGGGCTATTTGCCCCTAGTCATAAAGTTCCCCTGTTTTGAAAACTTATATAAGTTAAAAAGCGGGTGAGCGGGGGAAGCCGATCAGATGACATCTCCGATCTCCCGGAGGGACTTTTTATATGCCGGCACAGCTGGGGCCGGGGCCCTGGCCGTCGCGATTCTCGGCAGCAAGAGCGGTAAATCAGTCTACGCGGGTCTTGGAGGCGGTACCACGACTGTGGTGGCGAGGAAGAACGGGAGCATCTCCCAGATGGTGGATGCGTCGGTTTCTGCCGCAGGTGGGATGGGCTTCGCCTCGGGCAGGAAGGTGGCGGTAAAGGTTAATGGTGCCTGGTCAATACCAGAGGCTAATACCTCCCCCGGAGTGGTGGGTAGGGTCTGTAGTCTGGTTATGGCGGCAGGGGCATCACAGGTCACGGTATATGATCATTCAATTCATAGTACACCAACCAATCAAAAGCCGGCTTGGCGATCTATAGCAGATGCCGCGCAATCTAACGGGGCAAAGGTGGTGCTTTTAGGGAATAACTCTTCTGACTATGTGACAAAGAGTGTGCCCGGAGTCGTAATAAAGACAACAGAGATAGCCAAAGTCCTTGAGAATGCAGATGTCCTGGTAAACGTGCCAAAGCTAAAGACCCACAGCGGTGCAAAGGTAACAATTAGCCTGAAGAACCACCTTGGAACGGTCCGGGAGCGGGGGCCCATCCATTCTGCGGGCCTTGGCCAGGCCATAGCTGACCTGAACACCTGCGCCACCATCCGTGGCAAGCACCGGATGAGCGTGGTAGATGCAATTAACCCGATGGTGACCGGGGGACCGAGTAGTGGGACCTACTCGAACTACAACGGAATTATCGCGGGAAGGGATCCCGTTGCCGTTGACTACGTTAGTACCCAGATCATCCGAAGATATAACTCCGGGGTTCCCGAGAACCCCTCCCACATATCAAATGCCGCCTCGCTCGGTCTCGGGACCAACGACCCCGGGAGCATATACTTCGACGAGGGAGGTGTCGGCACACCCGTACCGGAGCTGTCGATTCCGTTGGCCGCCGCGGGCCTTGGGGCAGTGGCCCTGATATCCCGGAAGAAGCTCGGGCCTTCCCCCAAAACTGAGCGAATTAGTAACCTTGTGGTTTATTTTTCGTAGTGGAATACGTAGAGCTCTGTGAACACACCGACCAGCTGGGGAGAAGCGATAAAGTCAAGGTGCTCCTTGGGGTACCCGCGTCCACTGTAAGCCACGACGGTCCAGAAGCCGTCAACCTCCTCTATTATCGGTCCGATCGTGTCCGGCGTCACGACGGTGCGGTCCACCCATGATACCTCTCCTTCATTCTCGGAGAGGGGGTATGCGGTGTTTTTTTCCTCCTCGAAGTAGTACAGGAAGGGCTCTATCCAGGAGGGCGGGTTAATGAAGACCGGCTCGCCCTCCGCGGCATTCTTCCCTATCAGGAGAGAGACCTCCCTCCACTGCTCCTTCTGGTCCTCCCGGTAGTAGGAAATCATGGATGGGGCAGATGCCACGAGGATGGCTAGGGCGATAGCGAGGGACCAGTTCCTGCCGGGAAGGAACCTTGCCGACCTAGCTACGAGGATGTAGAGGGGGAAGGACGCGACGATGGCATAACGGGTGACGAATATCGGCGTAACGAGGAGGGATATCGCCACGGGAAGGGCGAACAAGGCGCCGGTCCAGAGTAGGAGGGTGAGCAGTGATCTCGTGTCTGCAAGTTTGACGTTCCAGGAGTATGTTGAGAGCGATCCCAGGGGTTTCCCGAGCTCGAGCCTGCCGGATAGCTTCCTGAAGCTGAATACTCCGAGGACGGCGAGTGAGACGAAGAGGACCATCCGCCACTCCCTGCCCCCCAGGTAGGCCGCAATGGACTGGTACAGCGTCCCGGGGTCCGGGCACGGGATCCATGACTGGGTCGATGGGTTACCCACCTGGTAGGCGAACCCGGGCAACCAGGGAGTGAAGGCCAGGAAGACGACGACCTGGAGGGCTATCCACCTCTTCCAGATTACCCTGTCCCTGCAGAGGGAGAGCATCCAGGCGTTCTGGAAGATGAGGACGAATAGGCCGTAGATGTGGGTGTATATCATGGCGCATGAGGCGACCAGGTAGAGGGCCACCTCCCTCCTCCCACCGTCCCTGGTTAGCTGGAGGAATGCGTACACGGAGACCAGGGAGAGGAAGGATAGCAGTGAATACATCCGGGCCTCCTGGGAATACTGGATCTGGAAGATTGTGATCGAGGCGATGAACGAGGAGAGAAGCCCGGTCCTTTCGTCGAAGAGGGTCCTGGCCACCAGGAAGATCACCGGGATGCAGAGCACCCCGAATACAACGGAGAATGAACGGGCGGCCCACTCAGATGTGCCCAGGAGGCCGACCCAGGGCTTGAGGAGGATGTAGTAGAGGGGTGGGTTGGGGTCCTGGGTCCTCCAGGCCGTCAGCTCCCCCAGGTCACCGGCCGCCCTGTTGATCCCCCGGGCCTCGTCCAGCCACAGGCTCTCCTCCCCGAGGTTAATGAGCCTCAGTGAGGCACCCAGGAGCATAACCAGGGCAAGTACCAGGTATGCCCTGGGAAGGGAGGTCATGGTAAAGGTTGACGGTCAGCATAGAAAACCCTTTGGTATGCCCCATTGGAATCGGTATGAAAACTGTCCGATGGGTAGAGCTTGTTGAAGGGAGGGTTGGAGCGGGATTCGATCCTGCTTAAAGGCTGTATTTCCCTCTCCCGGGGTATGTAACCTTACACGAGGGGGGAAACCGGTGAGAGGGCCAATGCTTAAAAGGAGGAAGGCGAACAGTTACCGGTGCCGAAAGAGGGGTACTACCTCGTCATAGCTCTAGGCTTTCTGTTGTGCCTAATTATGGTGCCCCTGTCATTCTTCGTTCTCAACTGGAGCGTCTGGATTTTCATCACCGGAACGCTAATCTTTTTCGCACTCGGTGTTTTTTTCCCCTCGGCTGAAGAGGAGGCTAAGGCAGATGGGACGGCGAAGTACCAGTACCAGGGCCCGTGAGTCGAGGACAACCGTGGTTCATTACGATCTCATAGTATCAGGATACATGAAGTAAGATATTCTGTTCGCCCCTGCAATTCACCTTATTCGCGTATGCCGGTGTGACCATGAGGATTGCGAGGTGCTGAAACCCTGATCGGTGATATCGGGTGGGCAATTCCCTCTTCTTTGATTGGAAATCCACATATGAACCCCTTGGTATGGGCACCGAAGGGTTGGGGTGGGGAATTCCAGCTGTTCAGTTCCATTTTCGGGTCATCTTTTCGGCAGCCTTTATAGAAGTGGTGATAGGTCTAGTGCTGGTAATGATGAGGAGCAGGACAGTCCTGATGTACTTTTTCACCGGATCGGCTGCGCTGGGGCTACTCGTCGGGATATTGCCGGGCCCTTCATCCGCAGACCCCATACCCAGGTGCAATTACACCGTCTGCCCGGGGGATGACCCCGGCATCTACAGTGCTCCGGTGCCTCTTCTCCCGGGTGGCACCTTTGAGGGAATGGTACCATCCGTAGCCCTGTCATTGGTTGCTGGAATCTCCCGCGCCAGGAGGAAAGGGTAATGTACCTAACGCGAGTCGATAAACCTCTTGGTCTTGCCCCCCGTCGATAGGGAGCCCTCGGCCACGAACTCGATTCCGGGCGTTATATTGGTCGCTCCCTTTACGGAGTCTATGATCGAATCCCGGGCACTGCTGGAGGTGTCGGATGACTCTACTTTTATGACCATGGCATCCTGGGATCCCTCCCTCTTCAAGATCGCCTGGTAGTTGGAGATGCCGCCCATGGCCATAAGGGCCCTCTCCAGGTCCCGGGGGAAGACGGTCGAACCCTTGACCTTCACCATGTCGTCGAGCCTGCCGTGGAGGAAAATCCTGGGGTGGGTCCTTCCGCAGATGCAGGTGTCCTCCTCGACGTGGACGATGTCCCTGGTGCGGTACCGGACCAGAGGAGTTGATTTCCGGGTCAGGGTGGTGAACACGAACTCGCCGCTCTCGCCCGGCTCCACCTGCTCTCCCGTCTGCGGGTTGACGACCTCGACCAGGAAGTGGTCGGCGAAGACGTGGTGCCCGTTTTTCGCAGGGCACTCCACAAAGCCGTTGGCTAGCTCCATGCAGCCGTAACCGTCGTAGGCCTCGGCGGACCATGCAGACTCCAGCCTGGACCGGGTTTCCTCTCCGAAGGGCTCCGCCACGGGTACTAGGACCCTTACATCGCTCTTGGCCGGGTCGAAATCCATATCAGCCCCGACCTCCGCCAGCCGGAGCAGGTAGGAGGGGGTGCTCACGAGTACGGTGGCCCTCAGGTCCCTTATCGATGCGACCTGTGCCTGGGCGTTGCCGATTCCCGAGTTAATCACCCCCATCCCCAGCAGGCGGAAGGAGTTCTCCCACATCCATGCCATGGGCGGGGCGACCATCAGCTGGCCGATGTCCGAGCTATCCATGCCCACGGAGTGGTAGGCCCTCGCCACGGCGGCGGCCATGTTCTTAGAGTCCTCGCCCGAGAGGTAGACGGCTATCGGCTTCCCCGTCGTCCCGGAGGTGATGCCGAAGTAAGATACCTCCTCCAGGGGGGTTGCGAGGGCACCGTAGGGGAAGGCCTCCCTCAGCTCATCCTTGGTTGTGAATGGGAGGGACCCCAGGTCCTCCACGCCTCCGAAGTTCCTGGGAACGACCCCGGATTCGTCAAGCTTTCGCCTGTAGAGGGCGGAGTTCACGTATGCGTGATCCAGGGTCCAGGCCAGCCTCTCCTCCTGGATGGACCTCAAGGCGCTTCTACCCGCTCCCTCGATTGGGTGGTAGAAGTTAATCATGGGAATCATAACGGTATCTGGTTCCCTGATAGAAAAGTGAGAGGAGAGAAACCGATTCGAACGTATCGATTACATCCATTAGCGAGGGTATCGGTCGAGATAAATGCCGGGGGATGCGGGGGGAAACCAGCCTTCAATGGAACCTGGCCCTGACCCTTACGAAGTTCTCCAGCCTCCAGAATGATGCCCTGAGGTTCCCCGGCAGGAATTCCCGGGGGAAGCTGCTGAGATTGAAGTCCCTGGCGGAGGCAACCGACTCCCTAACCCTCTTCCTGAACAGGAACCGGTCCAGGAGGTATCTCCTCGCCCTCGCGATGTCCGCCGATGTAAAACCCTGGAAGCTGGTCACCGGCCGGCTAATCGTGTAGTGGCTGAAATCCTCGTCCACCAGCCAGCCTCTCTCGACGGCCATGTCGTGGAAGGGGGTTCCGGGGTAGGGAGTTGAGATCCCCACCTCGACGCTGACGGGGTCTATCCTGTTAAGAAGCTCCTCGGTCATTCGGACGCTCTCCCAGGTCTCCCCTGGGAGGCCCACCATGGCGGATGCCCTGGCCATGATACCTACCTCCTTCAGGTCGCCGAAGACCCTCTCCACCAGGGGCACGGAGGATCCCGGCTTCCCGACGGACATGAGCCGCGGATCCCCCGTCTCAACTCCCACCTGGATGCACCCACAGCCCGCCCGTTTCATCAGCTCCAGCAGGTCTCTCGGGAGCCTGTCAACCCTGGACTCGCACCTCCAGTTCAGGTCGAGGTCCCTCTCAATTACCATGCTGCAGATCTTCTCCATCCTTGCGTAGTCCTGGGTCAGGACCTCGTCCAGGAACCAGATGTTGTGAACGCCGTGGTTCTCGACAAGCTCCTCCAGCTCGGCGACGATCCTCCCGGGACTCATGGCCCTCCACCCGCGGTCGAAGATGACGGAGTATGGGCAGTAGATACAGCCGTAGTTACAGCCCCTGCTGGTGAGCACGACGTAGAATGGCTTTTCATCAACACCCCCACCGGGGCAGAACTTGTTGCCGGCGGTGCGTATTCTCGACATATCCAGGAGGTGGTGGGCGGGAAGTGGCAGGTCATCCAGGGAGCCGGGGGCCGGTGGCGGGGTTGATAGAATCCCTTTCTTCGTGAAGACAGCGGAGCCGGCCACGGGTCTTTGTTCATCGTCGTAGAGGGCAGCGATTAGGAATGGGAGGCAGAACTCCAGCTCACCCAGCACCGCGGCTGAGATGCCCCCGATTCCACGGATCCTCTCCGGGAATACCCTGGCAACCGGTCCCCAGACCGCGATCTTCGCGTCCGGAACCCCGGCTGAAACCGCCGAGATGACCTCGGAGTCCTCCTGGAAGGCCGGCATTGAGACCTTGGACACGATAACATCCGGGCGGGTTCTCGCAATCGATTCCACGGTTGATCGCATATCCAGTTCCCGGGACTGGGCATCAACGATGCAGGCCCGGTGCCCCATGCCCTCCAGAACCGCCGCGGCGGTGGCCTCAAAAATGGGGGGCATAAGCGTGGAGCTGGTCACAGCACCGGGCTCGATATGCTCGACGGTCCCGAACCCGCCGGCGTAAAGGCGGTGGACCCGCATGCCTGGGGGGTCGGGTAGGTTCAGGAAGGTCACTCTGAGATGGGGCAATGCTTGTCACTCCACTGATAGAGGATGATGGTGCAAGAGAGGGCCGGCGATAAAAAACCTGCCGGTGCTCTACGTACATGACATCGACTGGTTTTAATCCAACCGTTAGACTGACCCCGGAAACCTTAAGAGAGCCGGCGTAAAACCGGGGAGAAATCAGTGATCAGTTGCCTCGGGGGCAAGGTGCGAGGATGGAACCGGTTTTGGGTGAAGGTTGGTACATTTGAGGGTGGTGCACATATCCCCGGCCCTTCCATGGAATTTCCTTGAGTCCCTGGGGGCAGCCCGGGAAGATTTTGACCTTCCGCTGCTTCAGAAATTGAAGCTCGTCGGCGGGGGAGGCGTCTTTCCCCTGAGGCTCTGCCAGGCCCTGTCGAGTATGGTGGAGGTCGACTTGGTTACGCCGGCCCCCTTCGACGCGAATTTCAACCTGGGGGATAAGCTGAGGATCTGGCTAACCAGGGCCTACTACCGGTGGCCCTTCTCCACCTCCAATCCCTGCGCCATTCCACCGGGTAAGGTGATGCGGGGGTGTGACGCGGTCCACGTCCACCAGATACACAAGGCCCTGTCGAATGCAGCCGTAATCCGCAGCGGCAACGCACCGGTGTACGTGACTCACCACGCCGGGGGTGGCCTCTCCATGGACCTCTACGGGGCCTACAGGGCCCACCTGGCGGTTTCCAACTACGCCTCGAGGCTCTACAGGGGGAACTTCCCTTGGAGCCCAGTGATCTACGGGGGAGCCGACCCGGACCCAGTCCCCGCAAGCGAGCTCGACATCCAGCCAGTCCTGGAGGAACATGAGGGGCAGGTCCTCCTGTTTGTGGGTGTATTCAGAAGGAACAAGAGGATAGCCGAACTGATAGGTGCCACGGCATCGCTCAGGGAGTCCGGGTACGACCCCCTGCTGATTCTCTGCGGGGAACCCTGGTCCGAGGAGGAGATGTCGGTCCTCCAGGCAGGGGTGCCTCCCCCGTGCGAGAATAACGTGCTGTTCACCTCCCACCTCTCGGAGGATGAGAAGCAGTACCTCTACCAGAGCTGTGACGTTTTCGTATCTGCGTCGGATCACGAATACCTGGGCTTGGTCTTCATAGAGGCCATGATGCACGCCAAACCTGTGGTGGCCATGGAAATAGGGGGCATACCCGATGTCGTCATCGACGGGAAAACCGGGTACCTCGTAAAAGGATCGGGGACCCGTCACTCAACCGGGGATGGGGTCGAGTGCCTGAAAGAGGGGATAGCCCGTCTTTTTAACACCCCGGCCCTTGGCAGGAGAATGGGGAAGGCGGGGCAAAGGAGAGCCCTAAGGCTCTTCACCTGGGAAAAGGTGGCAGAACGAACCCTTTCCTTCTATTCCCAGGATACCCCAGATGTGCCATGAAGGATCCCTTAGATATATCCTTCGAAAATGACCATGATCAAGTCGTGGCTGTGGCAACATGCTTTCTACCAAGTCTGCTGATAACTGCCCAGTGTAGAAAGAGAAAGACCAGAAGAATCGATATTCCATAAACCGCCAGTGGCAGGTACCTGACTGGTATAAAAGGATTTGAGACTACTATCTCGGCATCCAACCTGCCGGTCGAACTGCTTCCCACTTCAAGGAAGTAACTTCCCCACCAGAGGCGAGATCCAAAGATTTTCAATGCGGTCCTTATCTCGTACCTCCCCGGTTCCAGTTGGACCGAGAGCACGCCGTCGGATCCCGTTATACCTAATACCTCTTCGCCCCCGGGGTGTATGATCTTTACTTCCACATTTTCCAGGGGCTTACCGGTATTTCCATCCATTACGGTTATTACCACAAATCTACCCTCGTCTCCTAAAGCCCTGCCGCTTGAAAGGTATAGAATAAGTAGAGAGGTCACAAGGATCAAAGATACAGATCGCGTATTGAGATGATACAATCCAACACCTGGATTAATTTGAGCGTTTTAATAGATAAGCCGGATTGCGATCGTATAATCATAACTATTCAAAACCCCAAATACTGAAATCGATAGCAATCACAGCAGTGTGATGTATTTGTAGGATCTTGGAACCCGTAAGGGTTTTCTGGATTTGGGAGGGAATGGTTAAGAAGGGCCACCGTAAACATATGTTGGGAATACCCGGGGATAGGTTTGATTTTTCATCCCAGGAGCAAGGCAAGGGAGCTGCATTCCTTCGCGCGCCAGGTCAGAACCCTGGCCCTGGCAGACAGGCTCGACCGGCAGCCGGTAGAGAAAACCAGGCAGAGGCAGCTCAAGCTTTTAAGGTGGATCCTGGGATACGCATACGAAAACGTGCCCTACTATCACAGGAGCTTCGACCGGGAGGGCCTCAGGCCAGGGGACGTCAGGAAGCTGGAGGACCTATCCAAAGTTCCCGTGCTCAGGAAGAGCCAGGTGCTCGGCAACTACCCCGGCGACATCGTCGCCCGGGGTCATACACGGGGTGGGAGCTTCAAGTGCAGGTCCAGCGGAACCAGCGGGGTGAGGGGTGAGTTCCTCTCAAACTGGGCCAACAGGGACGAGAACTACGCCTTCCTCTACAGGCTCAGGTCCTGGTTCGGCTACAGGCCGAACAGGATCGAGTGCGTCTTCGCCTTCTTCGAGGCAAAGAAGCACTGGTACCAGAAGCTGGGCTTCATAAAGAAGTACGACATTCTGATGTCTAAGGAGCCCGAGGAGGTGATCCAGGAGCTAATCTCGATATCCCCCGACGACATATGGGGGGTGCCGACCTACATCCACTACGTCGCCTCAAGAACCGATTCCCTCCCGGTGCCGCTGCTTTTCGCCCTCTCTTCCGGTGAGCTACTTGACCCCATCGCCAGAAAGGAGATAACCGAGAAATTCAACTGCCCGGTGGTGGACTTCTACGGCGCCGCCGAGGCGCCCTACATCTCCTCGGAGTGCCCGGCCCAGGAGGGACAGCACGTGAACGTGCTCAACACAATCATCGAGATCACCGAGGACGGCGAGGAGCTCGCACCCGGCGAGATGGGCTCGGTGACCCTGACGACGCTGACCAACACCGCCATGCCCCTGATAAGGTACGACATAGGGGACGCGGCAACCATGTCCCCTGAAGAGTGCAGCTGCGGGAGGCACGGCCCGATGCTGACATCCATAGAGGGAAGGGATGATGACTTCGTGAAAACCCCCCGGGGGAAGAAGCCCCCCATGATGGCGAGGCTGGCAGTTTACCACCCCAACGTCAGGGGGTACCGGATAACGCAGGAGTCCCTGGACCGGGTGGCAATACAGGCAATTGGTGACCTGGACGAGGAAACCCGCTCGACCATCACGGAAAAGATGAGGGCGACCCTGGAGAACCCGGACCTCGAGGTCCTCTTCGAGGAGGTCGACGAGCTGAGGCCGGACCCCTCCGGGAAGAGGAGGATAGTCGTCTGCAATGCCTAGTCGCCACGATCCCAGGCCCCTGGTCGGATGTTAACAGGTTCCAGCGAGTCGGCGAACCGCTATTCCCCGGCGATCCCGCCAATCCTCTTCAGCCTCTCGGAGCCGACCCTGGACAGGAGGGACATGAATGGACCGGGGTCGTCCCGGGCGAAGTACGCGTAGACCTTTCCCCTGCCAATGACGCTCCGGAGCCAGCCTGCCGTTGAGACCCTGCCCGCTCGCCTGTACTCCAGAAATGACCTGTAGTCCCAGAACTCGTTGATCAGCCTTACGCCCTCCCTGAACCCCACCCCTCCAGGGGCGCTGGATCCGCAGATGTCGGAGTAGGCGATGAATGGGAGGTCAACGCCTGCGGCGGTTGCCAGGAGGTTGCCGGAAACGCTGCGGGGGTTGATCTCGATGAGCCTGTACTCCCCATCGACACCCCTCTTGTACTCCACCCCCACCATGCCCCGGTAACCGAGCCCATCCAGAAGTCGCCTCGAGAGCTCCTCCACCCTGGGCTCCCGGACCGATTCCTGGAGGCTGCCATCACCGTAGAGGGGTGGGAACTGCCTGAGCTTCCTCTTGGTCATCCAGCCCAGGCACCTGCGGTCCAGCCCGTAGTAGGCGAGGAACCCGAAGAGGCAGTCGTCACCACCGGGGACCATCTCCTGGACCATGACCTTCGGGTCGAAGCGGGCCATGCAATGGTAGGCCCGGATCAGGTCCCCCGGGGAGTTAACGCGGGTCAGCTTGGAGCCGGCCGTCGCCCTCCAGATCCTTGAGTGCCTGGGTTTGAGCAGGCATGGGTAGTCCATCTCCTCCGCTATGCTCTCGATATCCTCCTCGTCGGGGTAGAGGGTTCTCGGGACGGGCACACCGGCGGCCTCCGCAAACCGGTACTGGGCTTTCTTGTCAAGTATCGTCCTGACGGTTTCCTCACCCGGCACGTTTAGGGAAAAATTCTCGGAGAGGGTGATGGCGTGCCTCGAGGCGAATAGAACCGTGTCGTCCCCCGTGGGGAAGAGCACGCCCCTGCCACCCTGCCTGCGCCCGATACTGGAGAGCTCCTCCAGCCAGTGACTCTCCCGCTTCGACACGTCTCCCATCTCCCTGTAGGTGGAGTACCTCGATGAGGAGACGGGGGAGGATGCGCCGGTGCCCAGGCAGTGGATATCGATTCCCCTCCTTCCCAGGCTCCTCGCGTAGCTGAGTGAGCCGATGGAGCCCCCCAGCAGGACCACTGGCCTGTGATGCGGAGTGGACGAAACGGGCATGCAGGGTAATAATTCTCCGCACTGAAATATAGAGATTATTTCGTTACATGGTCCTGAAAACAGGATCGGAAACGGGTAAACGAACCCCTTCGAACCCTAATCGCAATCCATACACCGTTCGCAGGGTCAGGAGCACCGAACCCGTGAAATTACCTTCGGAACCTGGCCACCTTCAGGGCCCCGAGAAAGGCGACTGAGCCAAAGTACCCGGCACCCGAAGATGTGTAGGGCACGTGGAAAACCGTGTCATCAACTGCCTGAAGCCTTATGCCATCAACGAAACCTGTAAGCCCACAATCATCCCTGGGCTCCCCCCACCGCACGGCCCATACCATAAACTCGTACTCCCCGGCCGGACATCCACCCAGCGTTTCAAGAAATATACTGGAGACGTTGAACTCGAAGAACTCCCACCTACCCCTCCCGGACATTTGACGGAGGATGGCTATCTTGTGATGATCCACTCCCTCGGTTGTATTATAAATTCTAGCCAGGACAGTGAAATCCTCCGGCCTTATATCATCATCCACGAAGAAATAGATATAGAGGTACTCGTCGAAGCCATCACCATCAACATCACCACCCTCGAAACCGATCTCAATACCCGTGGGTGAGTGAATCCCGTCGGAGGCGATGTCGTCGCTGTAGTCGATCCTGCACCACAACGACAGGATAAGCCCATCACCAGAACCCCGGGGCACTGAGAAGTTCTGGAAGATATGGGCGTCAAAGGACCTCACATTCATCAGCCTAATGGACCAGTTGCCCTCCATTGCATCGCCCCACCTCTCGAGGCCAGCCCCGGGGTCAACCTCGCAACCCCACGAGGCTGGACAGCCGTTGCTCCATTCCTCGAAGGATGGGTTGACAAGCAGGTCCTCGCTACCGCCACCGGAGGCAACGATCAGCACATAAAAAATTGACAGCACGGAAAGCGATCCGAATAATAAACCGCTACAGTCTCGCAATGCCCTCCACAATGTAATGTGCACCCCGGAAGTCTTGGGTTTCCGTCCCTCATAAAGACACTGCCGAAAATATGAGGAAAAACACACAGAAGATCGTGAAAGGCTTTAATCCCGAGGGAAGCAAAAACCCACTCTATCAGGGAACCTGCATCTCCCCGGGTTGGAATGATAGGCAGGAAACGCGGGAGGTGTTGAACTTAATGACAATCTCAAAATCCCTCTCCAGGGCGATCCTCTGTAGTTCCGGCAGATCCTCCTTGGATACCGTGTTCCTCTCCCTGGCGTTGAAGGAGTATAGCATGACCAGGTGGGGGCCCGGGAGGTCAACGGCGAAGCCCATCCATTCACCGGTCACCTCGGTCCTGGACACAGCGGGAACCCAGTGAACCGGTCTGCGGAGGAGGAAGGAAAGGCCGTCAGCATGGTTACTGAATATAGTCAGATCCACGGGTGCATTGGCACTGGCCCAGAGAACCCCCTCGTCTTCAAGCCAGTACGGGCTGTTGAACTGGCGATAATCCTCGGCCTTTTCAAGCAATCGGGATAGGGACAGGGCATGGACCGAGATGAAACCGATGACCAGGATGACTAGGGCCATCCGCAGGACCCTGTTCCGCGACGACCATGCCCTGCCCACGAAAAGAGCTCCTATCACGAGGAGCACCGGGTAAAGGGGTGAGGCCAGGCGGGTGCCGATGATGTCCTCCCGGAAGTAGGTCCTCGTCGCGCAGAGACCGAACGAGTAGAGAAGTACAAAAAATACTAGAGCTCTGGTCGTATGTAGGGTGCTCTTGAACTCTTCCCCGAATTTCTTGAGGAGTTCCCGGGCTTTCCACCTCCCGCTCCCCATGAACAGGAAAACGGCGAAGCCCAGAGCAAGAACCACAAGGGCGATTGGTATGAGGCTCCTCAGAGCCGACAGGAGTCCCATGCCGAGGGCCGGTCTTGGGAAGAAGTCAACCAGTAAGGTCTGAAGGAGATCAACAAGGTTTCCCATGAAGCCGAAAAGTCCCGGGGGATTCCGGGTCATACCGGTAAGATATCCGGAAAGCAAAAGATTCCGTACAAACCACGCGCTGATGGGCAGAACTGAGAAAAAAACGAAGACGAGTAAACCGGACCAGAACCTCCGGGTTTCTTCCAGTGAGTGCTGGACCCTGATGACTGCAAAAATTCCCACGGGCACAAGTATCAGCCCTACGTACCTGGTTAGGCAGGCCAGGGATACTGGCAAGGCGACGACTAGCCACGGCCACAAAGGGGGAGCAGCAGCACCCTCTGACCTTACCTGATCCATTTTCCTCCCCAACCAGACGAATAAAAGGATGGATAAGGATGAGAAGAATATGAAGGGCAGCTCGGACCATGCGAAGGAGCAGACGTAGATTATGGGTGCAAGGGAAACCAGCCCGGCGCAGGCCACCCAGCCCACCAGACCAGGCGTCCCGAGAATGTCGCTAATTAAACCCCCCTCCCTTTTCTCAGGACGTATTCCAGACTTCTGTCGACTCTCAGATTCGTCCACCCCCGGAGAGATTTGGCGACCGAGATATAAACCCGTAATAAATACGACGAGCACCAGCAGAGGGAAAAACACCAACGAGAGGACCCTAGCCCCCTGGACAGGCGATGTGCCCAGCACCGTGGGCAGAGCAAGAAGGAAAGGATAGAGGGGAGGCCATAGTTCCAGCGGGTGGAAATCCGAGTTATCGAGGGGGTAGGACACAGGGACCTTAAACCCTCGTCCCTCGACCAAACTCTCAGCGGCCCCGAGGTAGTAGGCGGAGTCTGGGCTAACCCCCGTGCCACCATCGGTTGAGATGTATACCACCAGGAAACCCCACATACACAGGGCAAGAATAGATAGCAGTGCCAGATAGCGCCGGACACGCATTTGCACTTAACTATGGGAACCGTTGGTATATAAATCACGGAATGTCGGGTTAGAGTGAGTTACGTACCTCGAAAAAGCCACTTTAGAACCCATTCAGGCTGCGGTGATGATCTTCAGGACCTCTGTAGTTTTTTTTAGGAATGAGGGATCACTCGAATCCAAGGCTATCAAACTGCTCCAATGCGTCGCTTTTCTATTGCGGAATGGTTAAACATGTGTGGATGGGTCCTATCGATGAAGACGGCAGGGGAAGAGCACCGAGCATCTGTGTCGGGACGATACACCACGTGAGGACCTACATGGACGGGGAGCTCATGATCGACAGGTTCCTCGACGCACTTGAAGAGCAGGAGGACCACCCGGACAGCATACTGATCTGTGATACGAGGCCGGATCTTCCCAGACCACGCTCCAGGGAAACGGGGTCGATAGGGAACCGGATACGGGTAATTGATCGCCCGATGAGGACCCTGCAGGAGGGATACAACTTCTACCCCAGGGCGAGAAACGAGGTCCTCGGGGCATGCGGGGAGGACGTAATTATCTGGGCCGACGCTGACGAGAGGCTCGACCCTGACGTGGTCAGAAGGACCAGGGAGATATTCGGGGACGGGAACACGGCGGCTGGGGTACTCTGCCTGAGGCCCATGGACGGTTACTGGGAGATCTCCCAGGAGCTGGAGATCACCGCCAGGGTGGGTCACCCCACCGCGAGGCTCCGCATATTCCGTACAGAGATGCTGAAGAACCTGGGGGGCTTCCAGGATGACAAGCCCGAATGGGGAGCACTGGCATCCATTTACTACCCGATGGCGGCGGAGGGAAAAATTAGGATCAGCCACGAAAAGCTGTACGCAACCCACGACCACAGGGCCGATATCCTTCACATCCACAAACTGCGCCTGCTCTCCCACCAGCAAACGACCAGCAGGAGAACACAGGTCGCAAGGGCAGTGGTAGTCACATATGCCGCACCCATCCTGATCTCCATGGTTATTGGCAGACCCCTACTGGCCCTGCTCTTCCTTTTACTGCCCCCCGCGGCGATCTACCTCTTAAAGCTGGTGAAAAGCCTCCTCGTCCTCGAGAAATTGGATGCCGCTGGAATCCGCCACTCCCCCGGGGCGGCCCTGATCGGCCTGATGCACACGGTGATTGAGGTTTTGTCCAGGGCCTTACCAAAAGCCTAGGCGGGGATGGCGGGTGCCAGCGGGCAGTATGAAACCGGGAGACCTCCTTTCTCTTGGAGTCGGGTCACCGCCCGTGGAACTCGAAAACCACGTACCTGGCATCCGAGCTACCGGGATTGGATATTCCGTGGGGCACACCGGCCGCGTAGAAAACGACGTCAAATGGGTGAACCCTCTTCCCAATGGTCTCGGCCTCTCCCTCAAGCATGACGAGGCAGACATCGTAGCGGTCGGAGTGGGGCTCGTACCCGGCACCGGGAAGGAGCACGGAGCAGTGGCAGTTGAGCCGCTCCAGGTACCTGGTTGGGCCCTCGAAGACCACCCGGGTGGAGAAACCGACGACAGGCGAAGAACCCTCTTCGCCGTATTCCCCGGGGAGGGTGGAGTGGTACCTGAAACCGAGCTCGGATTGCCTGCTCCTCCCGGCGGATGTCCACTTGAACATCAGGTAGTTCGTGGTTTCGTCTCCCCGGGACTGGATGGTGTGCAGCAGGTTCGAGGGGTAGTAGACGAATCTGCCCGGCTCTAGGATTACCCTCTCCTCGTCCTCGCCCGAGGAGGGGTCCGGCAGAGTGACCTCCAGCTCCCCGCTGAGCATCAGGAGGATCTCCTCCTCGGCGTGGGTATGGGGTGGGTGCGGGCAGCTGCCGGGTGAGAGTGCAGAGGCGTGGCAGGAGAGGTCGTAAATATTCCTGGTCGACCCCCGGAACAGTGGGTAGGGCCTCCAACCCGAGTGTTCGTCCGGCGAGAGGGGGAGGCGGAGGGGGTAGGTTCCGCTCCCAACCCTTGGACCGGATGCTTTTCCGAGGCTCCTTACCGTGGAGGCCAGGTAGCCGAGGTCGAGTTTCTCCTCCCGCCTTAGCACCCGGCCAACTATACCCGATAACCGTTTTACGGCCGAGTAGCGGTCGACCACCCAGTGTGAGCGGTCGTACCCCAGGGCGCTGTTCTCCGAAAACACGACCAGCCTCCGCGGCGCGTATCCACCCTTGATGTCCCCCTCCTTGATCCACCTCCCTGCATCCCTCATGAAGCGGTAGGCCCTGCACCTTGTACACGGCACATCCTCCCTCTCGGGGACCCTGCCCATCAGCATCTCCCTTGCATAGGCGATCTTCTCGCCGTTAAGGGACCGGTATAGGCCCTCCTTGAGGACGTTCCCGTAATCACCCCAGTAATTAACGGGGCAGCCCAGGAGCCTGCCGTCGTAGTTGACCTGGGGGTTGACCCAGAGGGAAAGGCAGCACTGGCGAAGCATGTACTCGTGGCCGTAGCGCGACCTGTACTCGCCCCGGTTTGCCACCCCCAGGCCCGAAACCCTCCTGACCAGGCCCAGGTTCTTCACCGGGGAGAAGGGCTCCGTGTAGAGGTCCTCCCACGGGAGCTTTATCATAAACCCCATCCCAAGGTCAGCGGCCATGGAGCGGGCCCTTGTGACCTCGTGCTCGTTGTGACCGAAGACGATGAACTGCCAGTTAAGCTCCGGGAAACGGGCGCCGAGGCTCTCCTTGAGGTCGTTAATCCTCCCTATGTTGTAGAGCACCCTTTCCAGATCCCCGCCGACGCGGTAGGCCTGGTATGTCTCCTGCGTCGCTCCATCGATGGAGACGGTCAGCTTCCTGAGGCCGTACCTGACCATGGACTCTAGTACCTCGTCGGGCAGGGTGTTCAGGTTCACCCCGTTGCCCGCCTGGAGGGCGACACCCCGCCTGAAGGCGTACCCCAGCATCGCGGGGAGTTCCCGGTTGAGGAGTATCTCTCCCCAGTTCGAGAGCTCGATCCTGGATACCTTGGGGTTCTCGTCGACGATCCTCCTGAAGTTATTGAGGGAGAGAAAACCGGTTCCGAGGGATTCGGCCACCATACCCCTGGCGGTTGGGCAGGACGGGCACCTAAGCTGGCAGGTGGTGGAGGCATCAAGGCGGATACCGCGGGGCCGGACCCTGTCACTCCCGATCTTGCCTCCCATCATCTGGCTAGTTACATAGTCGAGGGCGATAATAATCCCTTCTAAATCACCTCTCTTTTCTTGCGAGGTTCATCGTCAAGCTGACCTGGCGGGCCAGCTTTCCGGCTTCATCTCTCTAAACCAGAGGTTTTTCCTGTGTTGGTGCTGGGGTCTAGGTTCCGCTCCGGGCCCTGGCTGCCGGATCTTCGGTCATCCCGGAAAGTTCCCTGGAAAGGGCCATTATCTCCCTGAGGGTCTCGAGTACCCTGGGTATATTTACCTTCGATTTCCCCTGGCAACGCCCGATGTGTCTGACCGGGACCTGTACGAAGGGGTAGCCCTTCCTAGCAAGCTTGGCGACCAGTTCGAGGTCGAACCCAAAGCCAGAGAGATGGGGACTGACTGACTCTAGGGTGGATCGCCGGAAGACCTTGAGGGCGCAGTCAATATCGATCACGGACGGCAGGCCGAATATCCTGTTGGAGATCTCGTTGTAGGCCCTGGCCATGATGATCCTGTAGCCCGGATCTTGGCGCATCTCCCGGTACCCGAGGACCGCATCGAATGCCCTCAGTTGTTCGATGAACCTTGAGAGGTCGAGGAGGTCGAACTGGAGGTCTGCGTCGGTGTAAGCGATGTAATCCATACGTGCCAGTTCGATGCCGGTCATTATGGCAGCCCCGTAGCCACGGTTCTCGTCGTGCCGGGTCACAACCATCCCGGGGATTTCACCGGTGAGGGATTTTAGGATGCCCCAGGTATCGTCTGTGCTCCCGTCATCAACAACTATGATCTCGTAGTCCCCGAGGTCAAGTCCCGAAAGAACCCTGTCGGTGGTTCTGGCAAACTTGGCTATGCTCTTACCCTCGTTGTAGGCAGGCGCGACCAGAGACAGGCCCAGGTTCCTCATGTAAACAGCTTGATGACCCTCCCTGGATATGCCTTTGTGCGCGGCGATTCCCGATCCCCCCAAACAGGTCAGGCGTTCCGAGGCGTACCAGATATATGTTTATGCGTGATGCTAAAGACAGGGTTTGGTTAAAATGGAGGGGATTGATCTATCCTGGCGGAAGGGAATTGGAGGGCGGTTGGGATCGTTGAGATAAGGGGGATTCGGGCATGAGATCCCCGGGGATCCCGAGGTGTAACGGGCGGATCCAGGTATTCCTCGTATTCGCATTGGTCTTCCTAGTCCAGATGCCCCTCGCCCTGCAGTCCCTGGACCTGACGGATCAGGGCTGGCATCTTGCCAACCAGGCCGACCTCTTCTCGGATGGGCCAAGCATTGAGGATATTGAGTGGCAATTCATACTCAGCCAGTGGGTGGGCGGTCTCTGGCTACGCCTGGCAGGGGGGCCAAGCGTTGCCTGGTCCAGGGCCGGTGGCGTCCTGTTACTGGCTGCAAACTCTGCCTTGGTCTTTTCCCTGCTGAGGAACCATTTCGGGGGGAGGAGGGCCATTTTACCCTTAATCGCGACGGCCCTGTTCGTGGCCGGCACGACCAGGAGTCCATACATATCATACTACACATTCCCCGCGCTCCTTGTAAACCTGGAGCTCTGGCTCCTGGACAGGGTTCTTTTTGGCACCGGTCGAAGGGAGCTACTATACGGTCTCGCACTTGGGTTGGTGTGCCCGCTGGTCGCCCTGAGCCGGACCCCGCTGGTCATAGCCGTCCTCATCCCCCTCCTGGCGGCCATCTACCTATATGCACGTGACAGTGGAGATAGGGCCAGTTTACACAGGGCGAGGACGATTTTGGGTACCTACCCGGCGGGGTTCGTCTGTTCATCCGTCGTGATCCTGATCGCGATGGCGTCCGTGGGAGCAGCGGGACCCTATTTCTCAAATGTGACCCGGGCGGTGTCCGGGGAATCCCTCCCTGAGCACGGGTCAAGTTATATGGTCCAGAGGTACCTTGTCGACGCTACCAGGATGCTCTTGCGAGCAGCGATTATCATCGTTACATACCTGGCTTTTCTCCTGGCCGCAACGGCCGGTGAAAGGATCGGGGTGGAGACAGTGGCCAGGATACCGGGCGGTGGGAGGACGGTGAGCCTGCTGGCAATAGCAGCGGTCGCCTTGGGCATGGTTTGCTGCCTGGTGGTGCTGGATAACCTCCACCTAATAAACCTGCCGGGATCCTTGGATGAAATTGCCCGCGTCGACTGGAGGAGGGATTTGACCCTGGCCGTAATCAGCCTGGTCTCGGTCCTCTCCCTTGTCGTGTTGCTGGTGGGAAATGGCGGGGGGAACGCCGATGGAGTCGGAGGGGAGGGTTCCCGGTTGGATGCGCTGGTCCTCTGCGGAGCCGTCGCCATGGTCATTGCCCCCCTGGGATCAAACACGGGTCTCTTCAAGGCGGTGTACGGATTGTGGTTAATACTGCCGCTCTCCTACCTGAGGGCCCAGGATATCGGCCGGGAACATCCATGGAGGGTCTTGAGGATGGGCCTGGGCAAACTCGAGAAGGGCCTGATCCCGTTCCTGTTCATCTCCCTCTGGCTTGTGGCGACGGGTATTTACAGGGACAACCCCAGCAGGCTGGAGCTGGACGTTGCCTTCACACACCCCTCCCTGAAGGGCATATACTCCACCGCCGAGAGAGTCAAGGCGGTGGAGGAGGTCCTGGGGATAATCGAGGAAAACGCGTCCCCGGGGGAGGAGATCCTCATCATCAACAGCGCCCCGATCCTCTACTACCTCACGGGCACCAGGCCGGCTACGGGGGAGCCCTGGCTTTTCCTATGTGACATCGAGACCATCAGGGAGAGGCAGGGACGAATTGGGGAAAACGACAGGTGGCCCAAGATCTTTTGCTACAGCGAAAAGAACACCAGGGACTGGGGATGGCCGAACACCGTCGAGGAGCTATCAGGGAGGGACCTGGAAAAACTCCGATACATGGTTGGGATATACTCCGCCAACCCGATATACAGTGAGGTCTATCGCGGCGAGGTATTCACGGTTCTATTGCGCAGCGACGAGGGATGCGTGGGGTTTAAAGAGGTTTAAGTTAGCTTGGACCCACAGAACCGGGGGTAGGAAATGGGCGGAAGCAACTGGATCGTAGCGGGACTGATCGCGGTGGGCTATCCATCAACATATTCGTGATTCTCACCAAATCGATGGAGGTAAGCGGGCTGTTTACCGCGCTGGGCCTGTTCTTTTCTGTGGAATATGCAAGGAGGAGAGCTTCGAGAACCACGTGGAGAGCTGCAGGTATATGGTTCGGGGCGGCGGGCATCGGTTACTGCTTTTTTTTGTTCACTGCTCCTCCTCAATCTTGCCTTTGAGATAGAATCCAGTTCAATGGATCTCGGACAACCTAGGAATCATCCCGGCCGTGGTGACGGGTATCGCCCTTCCCATAGCCATTGGAGGTCTTTTCGGGTATCTTTTTTCCATGAAGAGATGCAGTAATCATAATGGTTAAGGAAAATGGAGAGGGGGAGGCCCACCTCGAGAGTCAGGGAAGTATTTCGAAACCCGGGAGGAAAACAGGGGTTAAGAGCCGTATATAAAACTCCAGATTAGTTAGGCCTAGGAGCCAGCTATTCCTCCTCTGTTCCCTTCCCTTCCGCCAGGGAGATCAGGACGGAGAGGAGGTTGGTTAACCTGGTTGCCCAGATCGATCTTCGCATCCTCATGTCGTTGAGCTTGTGGGTGATGGCCCTGATGACCCCGCTTCTCTGGAAGATAGAGGGATCCGGAATCCGGTCGTAAAGGTTATACCTCCTCTCGAGCTCGCGGCACCAGAGGCAGTGGTACCTCCGGCAGAGATTCAGGCTGGGGTCCTCCCGCAGGCTCCTGGCGATGCTTTGGACCACCCCGGCGCCATCGACGAGCATCGAGGGAGCCTTCCCGATTATCCCCTCCACGATCAGCCCCTCCTGGACCATTCCCGGGTTAAGCTCGGGAAGCCTAATCACGCAGGCCCACTCCTCCCTCTCGTATATCCCGATTGAGCCGTCGGACCTCCTGTACCGGACGCCCCGCAGGGGCGGGAGGATCTTCATCAGGCCGGCCTCGACCTGGCCAAGGTGCCTGAGGCTGACCAGGCGCCCCTCCAGGCCGATGAAGAGACCCCTGCCCCCCCTCTCCGCAAGCCTTGAGTATGGGAGGAAACCGGGGGCATTCTCGTCATGTCCCCGGACGAGGAACTCGGCAAGCCTGCCCATCGCAACCACCGAGAACACAGGGTGCCTCGACCTAACCGAGCCCTCCCTCCTCCACATCGCCGCGGGAACGGCCCCGGTCTCCGGCGGCGTGGTGTCAGGGTCGAAGACGTAATCCCAGGGCACCATTCCCCCCCACCCAGGGCGAATCATGCTCCCCCTGGCAGTCCTGGGGATGGGCAGTCGGAAGGAACGGGTGAAGGCGGGTATAAGCAGAGTTCCCTCCTCCCCCACGCACTCCAGCAGGGCATCGATCAGGGTATCCGGCCCGCCATCGACCCAGCCCAGGCTGCGGAGGGAGACTCCGAGGGCGAGGCAATCGCCGCGGCCGACCCCGATTCTGGTGATGTCCTCCACAAGGTCTTCGAATTTCAGCCCCATGGAAAGTCTCCGGCCTCAGGCCTTGCAGAGACTTGTACAGGGTCGAATAAAAAGATTCCAGAGTTTCACTGGTGCCAGGCATTCCCGGGAAGGTGAAAGGCATCCCTGGGTCCGGTGCCGGCCCCCGGGCATCCCTATCCGTGATGGGGGATCCTAGCAGAGGGGTGCAAGCCTGACGGCGTTGCTATCCTCGGACTCCCCGCTATCGTTGTAGGCCCTCACGACCACCCAGGAGCACTCCGCGACGCTGCAGCAGGACTGCGTCCAAGAGTAGCTGGTCGTGTCAGCGTCGACGGTGGCCGACTTCACCCAGCTCACCACTGCCTCCAGGTCACCGCAGGAATGGCCCAGGTATATGTGGAAGCCGTCCTCGTTGTCGGAGTTGTCGACCCACTGGATAGAGCAGGGCAGCGTGCCGGTCTTGGCCAGGTTTCCCGGTGCCGCGGGGGGCTGGCTCTCGACCTCGACGGTCTCCTCCAGCTCGTTATCCGTCTCGTCATCCTCGTCGATCTCGTCGGGTCTGTCCACCACAACGCGGATAGTGTACTCCCCGGGACCCCAGTCCGGGAGCGTGCCGCTCCGGGTCTCGAAGACGGTCTGGCCATCGTTTAACTTGTTCATCACATCGGCCGTCACGGTCCACTTCTTCACCCAGGCCTGCTCGGTGCCCTTGCTCGCCTCGATGCCGATCTCGATGGCCCTGTCTACCTGTCCCTGGGCCTTCAGGGATACTGTAACGTCGAGATCCTGGCCGGAGAGCTGGGCCTCCAGGTCCAGAAGAACGATGTTCACCCCTTCCTCACCGTCTCCGTTTCCACCGTTATCAAAGTCCTCGATGATGCATCCCATCAGGGAGACGCCGACTGCAAAAAGCCCGATTACCGCTAGGGATCCTGATCTCAAAACCATGCCTCCATCCGGAGGGGTACTTACGAGGGCAGATGTAAAGAGTACCACGCGTCGGGCTGGTCTGGTTGCGAATCTCGTTCACCCTGGCAGCGATCTTTCAGGAAAAAACAGGGTTCATATCCCCCTCCCCCGCCCGGAATGTTGCGGTGAGCGGATCTACCGGGTTTTCCGGCGGCATATGTTCCCGGAGATGGTCGCAAAGCGGAACAACATGCCGGGGTTGAAAAACCAATTTCCCTTGAATCCATGAATCCCCTTAACAGGAGACCCGTTCCCCGCCCCGGGAGGTTTCACAGGAAAATAACCACTTCGCGCGGGGATCCAGGAGAACTGGAAAGCCTATCAACTGGTCTAGAGGGGTATTGGTGACCCCTCCAGGTGTTCCGGCGGGGCCGCGCCCAGAAGGCCGTAGAGGGTGGCGGTTAGGTCCTGCAGGGAGTGTGTCTCACCTACGTTCCCCCGGGATATGCCCGGCCCCGCGACCACGGCCAGCCCCTCGCCGGTGTGGCAGGAGTGGGTGTTCTGGATGAAGCTGAGCCCCCGCTCGATCCTGCCGTGCACGGGGCACTCCAGGCCCCGGACGGGGGCGTCGTTTTTCCAGCGGATGACCAGGTCCGGGAGGTCCGCCTGGCATTCGCCGGGGAAGTCATCGGGGGGGTGTATGACCTCGGCAGCTGCGGGCCTGCCCGTTCCGGGGTTCACCAGGTCCAGGAGCTCGCCGCGGAGCCCCTCCAGCACTGACCGGTAGGCATCCGGGGGGACGGTGCCCTTCGGCTCGCGGCCGCGGAGGTTTACCCTGAGGAATGTCATGAACTCCGATCCCGGCAGCATGAAGACCTCGCCGTCCGGCCGGTATTTCCCCGAAACCCACCTGTCGGCCCAGGATGAGGGCAGTGCCTGGGCGAGCCTGTGCCTGAGGCCGGAGCCCAGTAGGGAGGCCGTCCCTGCTCGCCAGCCATCCGCGACGCTTCCAGGACGACCCGCTCGCCTGGCCAGCCAGGCCGGGATGAGGTGGGATCCGCTGTAGTTATTCTGGAGACCCTGCTGGGTCATGAGGACGATCTGTGAGTCGGGCGGCAGTGCGCCAACCATCCTGGCCACCTCAGCGTCGCAGGCCTGGTAGATCCTCTCCATCGCGTCGCCGCAGAGGTCCGCTGCCCCCGCGTCGAACATGGGGTGCCCGGGGTCACGCAGGTGCCAGAACTGGTGTCCGGCCACGTGGGTTTCGCTGAAGGCGGTGATGAGGAAATCGTGGGGGCCCATCGCCATGACCTCCCGGAAGATGGCGGACCGAGTCCGGACCGCGTCCTCGAGCTCCTCCAGCACCTTCAGGTACCTCTCCGGTGGAATCGGCAGTGGGAGGTGGCTTCGCCGGGGGTGTTGGCCGAACCTGTCCAGGACCCGCGGGAGGAGGTCACCGGGGATGCTGGCCGGGTCTCCCGCGGGACTGTATGCGCCCCAGGAGGCGAGGAGGGTCCCACGGAATCCCTCGACTGGAAAGGCTTTGGGCACGTCCATGACGGCGGAGGTGAGGCCAAGGCGCGAGAGGGAGCTCCATATCTGGGGCACGGGTGAGTTCTCGGCCCTGGACATCTCGTAGCGGTAGGTGCCGGGAACGAGCTGGCGGTACTTGTAGATCCCGTGTTGACCGGGGTTAACACCGGTCAGGAGCGTCTGGAAAACGCTGCCGTCGAGGATGTGGGCCTCGCTGGTGAGGGGAACGGAAGCGCCCTCCCCGATTAGGCGCCCTAGGGCCGGGAGTCGACCCTCTCCGGCCATCTGCTCGAGTATCGTGTGCTCACCACAGTCGATTATGAATACTGCCAGCAAACATAAGGAGGTAAAGCATCGTGGGTTAAAGATGCCTCGGTCAATATCAGGTCCAAATTTAAACTTGATTCCCTGCATGATGATCCGAGATGACATTGAAGGATGGGGAATCAGGGCTGGAAAGGGGATTCGCCCGGGTCGATCCGGACCTTCTCCCCGGTGCTGGCCGACCGTATGGCGGAGACCACGACCCTGTGTGTTCTGGCGGCGTCCCCGTAGGTTGACCTTATCCTGGATGGGTCGCCGCGTTCCACCGCCTCAACGAAGGCCCTCGACTCCAGCAGGTAGGGATCGGTCCTGGCAACGTACCTCTCCTGCCTGTTCTCCCTGGTGGTGACCAGGGATCCCTGGCGTACCAGGAGGACCAGGTCCCTGAGGATGATCTCCAGCCCTATCCTGAAGCTGTTGGTGTCGTGCCCGGGGCTCCAGAGACCCAGGTTGCGGGTGCCCCAGGCAAGCTTCCTAAGGAGGGTGTTGCCCGAGAAGAGGAGCCTGGTCAGGCCGTGGAGGTGGCGGTAGCTGATCATGTAGGTGGAGGAGATGTTGCCTATGGCGCCGTTCTCGAACCTGATGGAGACCGTCGACACGTCCTCTATCTCGGACACTTCCCCCATGCACCTCATCTCGGCCATCGAGGAGACCTCGGTGATCTCCCCCACCAGGTACCTGGCCAGGTCGAAGAGGTGGGTGGTCTGCTCGTAGATCTGGGCCGGGTTCTGGTCCCTGGATGTCCACCAGCTCTGCCCGGGAAGGTAGGTCAGCCAGTAGCCCAGCACCATGCCAACGGTTCTCCCCACCATTTCCCGGCGGGCCCTTTCCGTGGCCTCGCCGTACCGCCAGTGGTACCCGACGGAGCTGATGACCCCGGACCTGTCCAGGGCCCTCATCACCCTCCTGGAGGTGTCGGGGTCCGGTGGAAGGGGCTTCTCAATGAAGAGGCCAAGACCCTTCTCGGCCAGGACCTCCTCCAACTCCCCGTGGGCACTGATGGGAACGCAGACGAAGGCGGCGTCCAGGTCACCCTCCTCCCCCAGCATCTCACCAAGGTCGCCGTACGTGTTCGCCCTGGCCACGCGCCGTGCCCTCTCCAGGGCGACGGGGCTGGGGTCACATATGGCCTTGACCTCAACGCCGGGGGCCTTCCCCAGGTTCTTGATGTGGGTCATCGCCATCTGACCCGCGCCCACGAAAGCCAGCTTCACCAATTGCCGGGACCTCCCCCCAGGAAAAAAGTAATGCGTACTTAAATAGAGCGGTTTTATGGCGGGGCCCTGCGGGTACTAGTCCAGCTACCTGTGGGCCTCACCCAGAATTTTTCGCAGGGTGCAGGCCAGGGGCCCCGGGTCATCCATGTCCAGGTCGCTCTTGACGGAGGGTCTCAGGTAGTTGATCAGGTACTTCGCTATCTGTCCGGTCTCGAGAGCATAAACGAGGTCGGTGTATATCCACCTGAAGGTAACGTCCCTCTGGGAATGAACGGGTTCCACGGGCCGGCCGGTGAACTTCAGGTAGGTGAGGTAGGGGAAGTCCACGCCCGCGGCCACGGCCAGATCCAGGGACCCCCAGAACTTCGGGTTGATCTCGATTAATTTAAAGTCCAGGAGGTCACTCCCGCTTCTGCCTGGTGGTCCCCTGAACTCCACCATGGCGACGCCTGTCCAGCCCAATTGACGCAGGATTTTTCGCCCCATCTCCTTTACCACCGGTATATCGAGGCTTCTGGCCATCGTGCTGGGACCGCCCTCCGGTGGGAGCTCGTGTATTCTCATGTGGCTTACCTCGGCGAGGGGTTTCCCATCCTCGGCAAGGGCGGAGTATCCGTAACCAGATCCAGGAACGTATTCCTGCACCAGGGGTCTGGAGTGGTGCCTGTCCAGGGCGAGGTACGATTCTCTAAACTCCTCCGGACTCCTGGCAATCCTGACGCCGCCTCCCCCTGAGCCGATAACCGCCTTGACGACGACAGGGAAGCCAAGGGCATCGGCCGATGAGACGGCATCACGGAGCGTCGATGGCTGCAGCGTCCTGGGGGCGGGGACGCCTGCCTCATCGGCGACCTCGATGCAAAGATCCTTCCTGGCGGCCCTCTCCATGGTCTCTGCATCCGGAACCGGCACAGATACATGTCTCTCGAGGCGATCCCTGATTCTCGATGCCTCCATATTGGCCTCGAGTCCGACGGGGAGAAGCAGGCGGTACTCGCCCGAGTAGACTTGGTCCAGCATCCTGTCACCGAACTCGCCCCCGCAACCGGGGGGGTTGGTCAGGATTTTCCCGGAGCAGTACCTGGAGTGGAAGGCAATGGACCTACTGAAATGGGACATAACGTCCACGGTGATACCCTTCCTCCCCAGGGACCTGGTTATGGCCAGGGCCTGGCGATAATCACCATCGGTAACCAGGACCCTTTCGTCCATCTCGATGCCGGGAAATGGGAGACCTGAAAAATTTACCCCGTTTTTTGTCCGGAGCTTGTAAAGGCTTTTCCCGTTGGATCCATCTGGCCCGACTGCTGTTCCCAACAGGTAGGGGGGGTCTCAGAAGTAGGCCGGGCTGCTGGTTCTACCAATCAGGGCCCGGCCTGTTCTATCCTGGTTTATATTTTTTTCACTGCCCATGCGTCCTCGATCTGTTTGCCGCCGGGTGTCTGTGCAATTACCTTGAACGACCATGGACCCTGGCCTTGGAGGGTTGTCCCTATGGCTGCCTTGTCACCAACACCCAGGGTTCCGCCGCTGCCCGATGCTCCCTCTATTATGGTCCAGCTTGTGAAATCGGTGTTCCCGGAGTTCTGTACCCAGAGGCTTATTGTTTTACCTGGTTTTCCCGATGTGGGTCCATAGATTGTGACCTGCGGCAGATCCATGTTAACATTTTTGCTAGATTGCTTTGTGAAGTCCTTGTAGAATAAAAAGTAGCCGGTGACGGCGGATGCCGTTATTGCCATTAACAGCATAATGGCAATTATCGAGTTAACCGCTCTAATATCAGTACGCATGGCTCTGTTTTTGAGCGTTTTCTTTAAAATACACAGAAAGTCTATGATCGGTTTGCATCGAAACCATACGGTATGTAAATCCGTACTATGAATTACTAGTTCCACTCTAGTAAGAAAGGATTGGTACAAATCCAGGAAATAACCCGAGCTCATAAGTAATATCTCTTTTATTTTTTTTAGTCCCGTCATTAGAACGCTCTCATTAATAAAAAGGGAGTGAGGGGCGAACCGGAATACAGGGGGGGGGGGGGGGGGTCCCCCCCCCCCCCAAATTTTTTTTCCCAAGGCCTTTCCCCCAACGCTTTTTCCCAGGGGCTTTTCCAAATTAGCGAGCCAGGATGATTTCCCAAGTTAGCTTTCCAATTGTACTACCAGCATTGCTGTTTAAGCTAGCCTTCCTAGATGGCTTTTCAACTGGTCGGCCCAAAGCGTCGCCTTTCAAATTCTTTTCAAAG
>Ga0180433_10000276_pt1 | contig 90712 bp, 57 predicted proteins | sample SS_ome_8_FD_132980 | JGI IMG/M metagenome (GOLD analysis project Ga0180433, IMG submission 132980) | Hypersaline lake sediment archaeal communities from the Salton Sea, California, USA - SS_1_D_1 metaG | ecosystem: Environmental > Aquatic > Non-marine Saline and Alkaline > Hypersaline >... | reverse complement strand
TTTGCCTTATGTAAATATGCGGGTTGCACGCAACGAGAGGCGGCTGATGTGCTGGGATTGTCGAGTGGTGCGGCGGTTTCGATTCAGTTGAAGAAATTGCACGGCCAGTTGAAATCAGACAAGGTATTACAGGCCACATTAGAACAACTGAATCAACGACTAAATTTAAGAAGCCCTTGATATTTATATTTTAAGGGCTGGCCCCATTGTCGCATACTGGCTTTGCTCGGAAATTTAAGCCAGAGAGGTCTACAATGGTTTCGAGTTTATCACAATCGGTCAATAACAGAAGCATTGGTTTTTCGGTGTTCGATCAACTTTCTTATTGGGATAGCTCTCTGCCATTCGGCAATGTGCTGTCTGCGAATCGTGTCAGGGAAGCGTTCGCTGATAGTAACGCCCTCTTTGGCTGTGGAAAAAACGACCTTTGGAATGCAGGATTGACTTTATAGCAATAATAGGTCCGTCCCCGTTATTATCAGTTCTGTGATAGACAGGGTAGCGGATATTGATTCTTTTTGGTATACTGCGGGGTAAAACATGGGGGAAACCATAGTGTTTCTTGGAGGTTTTTGTTATGAAGTCTTTGAAGCGTCGTGATTTTCTTAAGAGTGTTGTTGCCGCGTCGGCTGTTGGCGTTGCTCCTTTTAATATACTGAAGGCGGGTCCTTCGCCGAACAGCAAGCTTAATATTGCCGGGATCGGGATCGGATCTCAGGGGTCGGGGAATCTGAGTTATCTTACGCGGAGCAATAATGTAATTGCTTTGTGCGATGTTGACCAGGAGCGGTTCGGCAAGTGTATCGCCAACAAGAAGGAATTGCATGGGATCAAGCTGTGGAACGACTACAGAGTGATGTTCGATAAGATTGGCAAGGATATCGATGCAGTCTGTATTGCAACACCGGAGCATAACCATTATACGATTTCAATGCATGCAATCAGGAACGGTAAGCATGTTTACTGTCAGAAGCCGCTGTGTCATACGGTGAATGAGGTGCGACTTTTGACGGAGGAGGCGAAAAAATATCCGAAGGTGATTACGCAGATGGGGCATCAGGGTCATTCGTCGCGGAGTTCTGCGATGCTGAGGGACTGGGGACTGGCCGAATCGGTCGGGCCGATACGGGAGGTGAATGCTTATTCGCGGAAGAACTACTGGACCGACAAGCCGCTGGTTAAAGGCAGTGTTATTCCGAAGACGCTGGACTGGGATCTGTATTTGAACCGTGCGGAGATGATACCGTTTAGTACGAGTTACATGAATCGGGAGTGGATCAGGTACAGTCACTTCAGCGGTGCGGTCGGGGATATGGCGGCACATATATTTGACCCGGCGTATTATGCGCTGGACTTGAGGATTCCTTTGAGCGTGCATGCGGAGGTGAATACTCCGGCGTATCCGGGTTCGCTGCCGCGGAGCGGTGTGATTACGTGGGAGTTCGGGGCGCGAGGAAAGAAGCCTCCTGTTACGTTGCGGTATTATCTGGGAATGGACATCGATTTTCCCTGGCCGAAGCATTTGGAGAAGAATCGGACGCCGATTACGAGCGGTTCGGTTATGGTTGGTAAGAATGCTTCGATAATGGCGGGAAGCCATAGTCAGGGTGCGCGGATTATCCCGGAGGCGATGATGAAGGAAACGCCGCGGCCGACGGAGAAGGCGTATCGGTGCAAGGGGCAGAGCCATTTTGATAACTGGACGCTTGCGATCAAGGGCGAGGATAAGATTATGTCGCCGTTCGAGTATGCAGGGCCTTTGTCGGAGATTATTGTGCTGGGCGATATTGCATTGCTGCATCCGGGGAAAACGCTGCTGTGGGATTCGAAGAATATGAAGATTACCAACGACGAGGCTGCGGATAAGAGCCTGTTCATGCGGCGGATCGATCCTCGCGACGATATTAAGTGGTTTTAGTTCGCAACGGGCGATCGGTTTTGTTTGCGCTCGTAGCAAAACGTTTTTTTGCTTGGAGAGAAAACGTGAAATCGTCGTGAATTCCTAAGGGAGGTATTGAGGTCAACCCTTAAGAACTAAGAACTTGCTTGACAAGGAATAGCATCTGGGAAGAATTAAAGGTGGTGCATTATTCATGGTTACGGGCAATATCGTAAGATCTCTCCAAGGATCCTTTGGCGTAACCGACAGCCTCCCGACGTGTGAGCTTCTGATTTACCATGATTGTCCTTTCTAATTCTCCTATCGCCATTCGGGCAGTAGTCTTTTTAAAGTATGCGATTTAAAGTGTGCGATTGCTGCAATGGTAGTTGTCACTCAATGTGCACGTGCAGGTGTCCGACCGCTTCGTACCCATACTCATCACTGCGCCTGACCGTGACAATGTAATCCCCGGCCTTCCGATACCGATGTCGCGTGATGGCATAGCCCGCCGGATTATGCTGATCCGCGTTGCCATCGGATTGCACTTTCACCGGGGCGCTTCCATCACCAAAATCCCATATCTCCTCGCCATGCTGTGTCGCGAAGGACCGCACCTTGAATGTTACTTCATCGCCTGCCCTCAGGCCGAATGTGGGATAGTAATTCGCATGGATCGCCGGCGGTACGCGCTCGGGGTGTTTGCGATCGATTACATACGCTACTGCAAAGTCATATGCGACATTTCCAGCCGAGTCGGTCACCTTCACAATCTCACTGTACTGACCTGCCCGCTTATAAACGCGCTCAACAGTAGGTCCTTTTGTTTTGCTTCCGTCACAAAATGTCCACTCGTAATTAGCAATGTGTCCAGTCTTGCACCAACTCTTCGAAGCATTAAGTTGGACTGTTTCATGGGTATAGACCAAATGATGTGGTCTGGCTACGGCTGTAATCTCAGGATTGTATTGTTGCTGATATGCTTGCCATATGAATGCATAACCGTTCTGTGTGCCCCACATACCCGAAGGCTGGCGGCACTTGATATCGAAATGTAAATGTGACCAGCCACCACTGCCGCCTTCCTTACCGACAAGTCCAATGCGTTGCCCCATCTTCACGTGCTTACCCGGAGTTACTGGTGTGGCAATCATCTGAAGATGGCTGTAGCGATAGTACCAACCGCGATTGTCGAGAATGTAAACCACGTCGTAACGCGGTCTGACTGGTGTATCTTTGTGGCCCTCGAGTACATGTTCTCCTGCTGAAACAACCAATCCGTCTGTAGCAGCGATAACATTGACCAATCCCTCCGAGCCGCCGAAGTCCAGGCCGTAATGATAGTAGATACTCTTCTGACCAGGTATATCACAGGCGTTAACATAGCATGGAACGTTAGCCATCTGAGTATCGCTGGCAAACCATTTCTGTTTTACGGGGTAGATGAACGTGCCAGGGCGAATCCATGGTGAGTCAGCGGGCCAGAGTCGAAGGCGGGCATCTTTCTCGAGGTCCCAAGCATTTGCTTTGCTGCTGTTCTGTATATAGCCTTTTGTTACTGGGCAATCAATCTGAACACCTTCTATGGCCGTTGGCAGATGATATGTCGATGAGACTAACGATAACGTTTGCCCGTTGACTTTTACTTTGACCTGAGCCATGCGTACTGCATTACGAACAGAATCGCGCTTTTCGCTTAATTCCAGAAGCGTTACTGTCGCCTTATGGCCGTTGTGTAAAGTTACTTCATGTGTTTCGCTAACATTTAAGTCAACTACACGTACGAGAGGCTCAATTGCCGTTGCATTAAGAGGGGCTGATACTAAGAAGCAGGCTAGCATTAAAACTGTGATTCGGAGATTTGTATACATTATTAAAAGCCTTTGACTATATTTTCATTTGAGCTGATCAAAAGTCGAACTGACTTTTTTGAAACAACAATCTTATGATATAGTCCAGAACTCAATAATTCAAGAATAACGTGAAGGTAAATACTGAGCAATAGGATAACCAATCTTAACCACACAATCTCAATTCGATAGCGCAATATTAACTACAATAAATATCTTCCCTTGAATATCCATATTTTGTCGTTATAATCCCTTGGATATGTTGAAATCATATTTCATATTAGTCATCAGTTCTTTCTTTGCTGGAAGCTATTAATCGAAATTTTTTAGGGCAAAGGTGAGAATGCTTCTATTGGGAGATATATATGACCGAGTATAATATAAAGAAAGGTATCACTGAATGCAAAACGCTGGTCTTAATAGGTACGATTTGCTTTATCTTAGGAATGCATACCTTAGGAGTTTTTGCAGGTGATGCACCAATGTCTTCAAAGGAACGCATCTCAGACATCAAAGTAACTTGCTATGCCACCGCTCAATTGCTGAGCTCGCTTCAGAATCTGGAAGAGGGGGTATTGGTAGAGACGGCGGGTTTCTATGTTCCCGGAGATGGGGGCGATGCGCTGTACCGGATTAGGAAGCTCAACGATGAACTGCAGCCCAACGGGGCCGATGTCATCGCTCTGAAGAATAAGCAGGTTGCCATCCTCCTGGAAAGTAAATCCGTGAACTACAAGATGTTCGGTGCAGTCGGGGACGGTGAGAGTGACGATGGTGTTCACATCAAGCTAGCCCATGAATATGCCAATAGGCACCGGATCCCGGTGATCAATCTGAGCGGCGAGTTCTGGATTAAACAGGTCAACAACATTAAAATCAAGACCAATGTGCACTGGGGAAATACAACTTTTCACATCGACGAAAAGTTCAACCATAGACGATTTCCCCGTTTTGTGGTTCTCAATGATGAGCCGACGCAAACGCTGAAACTGGACAAAGAAACGAAAGCAACTTTACTCAAGAAGATCCGGCCCGGTGTACAGATCATCAATGAGTTGGCGCCCTATGCAGGCCACTTGATCACAGTCGAGGATGCAAAGGATCGCATCGGAATACGGGCGGGTAACTATTCCAAACGAGGATGGGCGCGAGAGGAATTGTTCTACGTGGAAGAAGAAGGCCGCATTATCGGCGATATTGCCTGGACGTTCAAGAACTTCACTTCGATAAAAGCTACCCCATGTAATGATGTATATCTCATCATAGAAGGAGGTCGATTCTACTTCTCAGGCGATACACCGGCTGGTGGTTCCAAGGGCTATCACCACCACGGGATTTCCATACAGCGCAGCCGCACTATCGTGCGTGAGCAATGGATGGGTCTGGAGAAGGGCCATCGGGATGTCTCAATGGAACCTCGGTGTGGGTTCTATGTGCTAAGTGGCGTCTATGACGTCACGTTAGAGAATATCCGGGCTATGCCTTGGGAGAAAAATCGTCGTGACCGTTCCAAAGTCGTCGCCCACGGTACATATGGAATCGGCGGCGCGCGTATGCTGAACTGCACGTTTCGCAACCTCACTGCTGAAGGTGGCTGGGTGGCTTGGGGTGTCTTTGGTACGAATCTTAATAAGAACTTCCGCGTTGAGAACTGCCGGCTCAACCGCATCGACGTCCATTTCCACTGTTGGAATCTATACATCAGCGACTGCACTATCGGCTTCAAGGGTATTTCTGTAACCGGCGGTGGTGATCTCTTCGTGGAAGATACTACACGCCACGGTAACAGCTTCATCAACTTCCGTCGTGACTACGGAGCCAAGTGGGACGGCCGAATTCGGCTTGATGGTTGTACCCTAAAGCCAACCGGCAACGGCATGGTCTCGGTGCTGAGCCACCGCATGGCTGACTTTGACTACAAGTATCCCATTGGTTTCGCTCGTAGTGTCGTGGTCACCGATATGCTAATCGACTACAGTGCAGCACCTGAATCTACAGCCCCATGCTGGATGATGGACATTGTGCCTTTTTCCAGAACCAAGACAGGGACACGCCTGTTCTTTCCCAATCTTATTGAATTCCGACATATCAGAGTCAGCGGACGAAAGCAAGGTGTCCGTCTGCTTCGTATCCCCAATCCACATTACTATGATCTGCGCCGACAAGGCCGATACGATGGAAGCAGACTGCAGGCGAACTGCACGCTAATCGTCGATGACGTGCAATTAGAAAAGATGGTCCCTAAGTATCCTAATGACACTGACCAGGTACATCTCTTAATCGGAGGGGAGGCTGCGGCTGACTATACCGATCAGATGTCTCTCTTCCCAGAGATTCGTTACACAGATTGCGATGATATCAGTGTCTACCTGGGAAACTGCATCGCCAACGTATTCTTCGATCGGTGTTCCATAAACACCGTCACTGCCACTGATCTACGAGGCGAATTGGTATTCCGCAACTGTCGGCTACAACCCAACGTGCAGAAGATAAAGGGCGAGTTCTACACGCTCGATAGCACATTAGGTACGCGATTCACTAACTGCACTGTTCACGCACCCATCATTACCGGAACAGCGAATCCGGAACTGGTGAATCGCACTGGTTTCGTTGAAATCAACAGATTCGTTCGGTATTACCATATCAACACGACATTGGGCAACCGGATCATAGAACACTACCGACATCAGGGCATGGAACTGAAACCAGATTTCATCGCAATGCTGAAACTGCACCACGGGTTGGAAGATTGACCAGTCACCATTTGGGGGGGGCGGAGATTATTAAATTGAAATAACCTTTATAAAACTACCTCAATCCCAGACTAACTGTTGAACCGGTGGATTTCTTTTTGCGACGATCCACTTATTAGGATCCCTCGTGGTTTTTTGTTGGTACAAAAAATGACCTATGTGTGCCAAAGTAGTATAAAAGTTACTGAGTACACGAAGGTAAACAATGAGTAATAGTATTATATCAATCGGGGGCAGAGTATTTTAAAGATTTCTTTCCCAACCATTCGTCTTAAAGATTGGACATATGACGCACCTTGATATAACGCGCAGGTTACGATAGAATGTCCATAGGGCATTTTACTATACTATTCAGATGACAGGGAGCTTGACGATGAGTTTTCATATTCATTCCGTATCAAACCAATTAACCAGGGTTCTTTGTCTTTTCCTAAGTACGCTGCTTATACATCCATCGATAGCAGAACCTTCCGAGTTTAAACGCATGTATCCAAAAAAGGTATGGCAGTCAAAAAAACCTTCAGAGGCTGATTTGAATTCAGAAAAGATTGACACAATTGCTCGTCTTCTCGAAGGTCGGGGCTGTATAATTCGACACGGCATTGTTGTGAAGAGCTGGGGCAGTCAATCGGAGAAAGGGGATTGGATGTCATCGAGCAAGCCGGTCTTTAGCACCCTGCTTTTTTTCGCAATTCAGGAAGGCAAGCTGAAATCGGTGCATACCCCCATCAAGCAATTCGGCTGGGATTTATGTCAAAAAGATGAGACAATGACGTTTCATCACCTTGCAAATATGATTAGCGGGTATGCCCGACCGGAAAAGCCTGGCGCGGCGTGGGCTTATAATGACTACGCAATCAATCTATATCGTCTTACTCTTTTTGATCGACTCTTTCAAGAGACACCGGCCGCCGTAGCGAACGATTTACAGCGACTGGGCTCCTTGCAGTTTGAGGATGGACTTTCGTTCAGTAAAAAAGCTCGGGTTGTCGCTTCGGTTCGGGATTTTGCGCGTCTGTGCTGGTTCTGGTTGAACAAGGGTAAATGGGGACAAAAACAGCTACTCTCGCGTAACTTCTTTGATACATATTGCAAATCCCATGTGCCAAAGAAGCTGCCCCATACGGACAAAGCAAAAACGGATGACTATCTCGAAATTGGATCCTATGGTGGCGGATCGGATCACTTTACAAAATATGGTCCGGGCATCTATGGCTACAACTTCTGGTTTAACGACGCCGGACGGGACCATCCCAACCAGCTCACGTGGCCCGATGCTCCGCAAGATGCCTTCATGACCATTGGGGCCGGTGGAAACTCGGCTGCTATCATACCGAGTCTGGACATGGTCGTCGTTGCCGCCAAGGCCAAGTGGGGAGGACCCAAAGCCGGTGATTCCACGTCCATTATGAATCGAGTAATGAAGATGGCTGGCGAGGCCGTCCTGGACGGCCAAGCCGTTAATAAGAGAAGCTATACAATAACCGGAGAAACAAAAAAATGGCACCCTATCACACTTGATTTCAGAGGACCTTATACGAGTGAGACGGCAGTTGATCCAAATCCTTTTCTTGACTACCGTCTTCAGGTGAAACTCACAAGTCCCAGTGGTGAAATATATGATGTGCCTGGTTTTTATGCCGGTGATGGCAACGGAGGAGTTTCGGGGAATACCTGGCGAGTGCATTTTTCGCCAGGGGAGGCAGGTAAATGGTCATTTATCGCCTCGTTTCGAAAAGGTTTGCAGGTGGCCGTAAGCTTGGATGATAAGGCAGGAGAGTCAACAGCTTTTGACGGTTGCCGAGGCTCGTTCTCTGTGGAAAGACGCGATGAGAACGCCCCCGGATTTCTTAAGTGGGGCCGGCTCGAATACATCGGAAAGCATTATCTGAAATTCCACGATGGGCCGTACTGGCTTAAAGGTGGAAATGATACACCGGAAGATTTGTTAGCATATAAGGGATTCGATAACACTCCCCGCGCTGGGCACGAATATGATGAACACATCAAAGACTGGAATCCGGGTGATCCGGATTGGAGTAATGGAGCAGGTAAAGGAATCATCGGTTTCTTGAATTACATGGCACAAGAGCATGTCAATTCAATATACTTCATGCCCAACAACATCGGTGGTGATGGCAAGAATGTCTGGCCCTATGTGGGCAAAATCGATCCGGAAGGAAATCCTAATAACGACAACCTGCATTTTGACATTAGCAAATTGTATCAATGGGAGATAGTTTTCAGCCACGCCCAACGAAAAGGGATTTTCCTTCATTTCGTCTTAAATGAAGCCGAAGAACTCAACAAGCGTGAACTCGATAACGGAAAGTTGGGTCCGGAAAGAAAGCTGTTCTATCGAGAACTCGTTGCTCGTTTCGGTCATCATTTAGCTTTACAATGGAATTTGTGTGAAGAATACAACCTGCGATTGAAAATATCACTGGAAATGGCAAAAGAATATGCCGGATACATTCAAGCCGTCGATCCCTATGACCATCCTATTACTATTCACCATGCAGGAAAGGCAATCAAGGCATGGGAACCGTTTCTGGGTGACAAGCGGTTTACCGTCACCTCCTTTCAAACCCGGGACATTAGTGTCATTGAGAAATGGCGGTTGCTGTCAAAGGAAGCGCGTGTTCCGCATGTAATTGGCATGGATGAATTTTTTCCGGACAAAGCCACACCCGAAAACGCCGATCGACATCGACGCCAATATATCTGGCCCATCTACCTTTCTGGAGGACAACTTGAATTCATTCTTGATGAGCTACTAAAGACTGAGAACTTCAGCAAATACGAGAAACACTGGAAGTACATGTGGTATGCCCGTCGTTTTATGGAGCGTTACTTGCCTTTCTGGAAGATGAGTCCTCAAGATGAGCTACTCTCCGGTGAAGATGGCAAAGGCGAAGTATTCGAGCTACCGGGCGAGATCTATGCTATTTATCTACCTCGCGGCGGTCAAGCCAAGCTCAACCTGGCGGGACACACCGGCAAGTTTACGATGCGATGGTACAATCCGAGGGAAGGCAAATTTCAGGGGCATGCAGTCCGGTTATCCGGGGGAAAACAGATCGATTTGCCTTTGCCGCCAAGGGAATTAACCGAAGACTGGACACTTTTAGTTACGCGGGAAAACTCGCGATGGAACAATAATGACTAGGAGGTAAGTGTATGAGAGTTCAACCTTATGTGCGAACTTATGTTGGAAATGTGATTGCGATGTTGGCACTCATAGAGATCATGAACTGTGCGATCGTCTACGCTAAATCGGATGTGATAGTGCAACCAACTCGCGGCAAATACATGGGACAGAGTTGGTATATCGACGATCATCACCTTCTGTGGTGGCAGGGCAAGCCTTATGTTCGTTATGGTTTCACGGGGAATGGAGATGTGAGCCAGTTCATGAAAAAGGGCTTTAGCCAATTCAATGCGTATCCAAGCGAGGAGTTGTGGGTTTTCTCCAAAGATCCGGCCAGGAACCAACAGGTTGTCCGGGAAGTGGACGCATTCACCGACCTTCTACAAACAAAAGGGGCGACGTATTATGCCGGGCTCAACCTTCTATGGCCATGGAGTGGGAGCGGGAAGATTGCCGGGAAGGATATGGTGAATTGCGTTTTTCGCAAGGTCTGGGAAGTTGCGGAATTCTCTAAGAAAGAAGAAGTTATCGAACTGGAATTTATAAGTGACATTCCCCTTGAAGTGAATCGGCAGAACATCCATATATATCTGTTTGACTTTGTCAAGGGGCGACATACAGATATCTCGGACAAGCTCAAAGACGTTCGAACTACAGAGAAAACCATCAAGGAATCTGCCAGTGAAAGATATCGTGCGACAACACACAGACTTAAATTCGAGTCGATGCGTCTGTCTGATTCCGGTGGATTATACATAACGGCAATTGTACGGATGGCTTTACCGACGGTTCCTGGGATGTATCCCGGCAGCTTTCCTGCCCTCTGGAAGCCCGGCATCCAGCAATACTACAAGAATGGCTTGCAACAATTCCGAGCGGCATATCGCAAACCCGGACTACGGGGAATGATGTTTGGCGACGAGATCAATACACACCGCATTTCACTCACCCATACGGGTCTGCACGTTGATTTCAGCAAAGACACCATTGCTCTAAGTGCATACAGAAAATGGCTCGGGCGACGATGCGGCACAATCACCAGACTGAACGATGCACTTGCAAGTAATTATCAAAGTTTTAATGATGTTACATGGCAAGTTTGCATCTATCCGTTCATAGAAGATGACAGGGAAGGTAGGATTAATGGATTGTCACAGCAAACATTTGGCTTATACAAATCGGCCGAACAGTTCGAGATGATTGATCGCTTACAGGAGGAATTCCGCGTCTGGTTCTACGGCCACTGGCTGGCGCGTTATGCTAAGATGGCAAAAGAGGTAATCGGCGAAGTGCCGGTTTTCATAACCTCTGCGGGAATCACCGGCGATGCCGAAGGATATTTACAGATTCACAAGCACGCAATGCTCGAGGGAATAGAAGGACTGGTTCGAAATCACTATGCGTGGGTGGAAAGGGACGCTCATGACCGTTTAAGCACTTTTGCGGCCGGATCAAAAATTCGGTTTCCGCTTGAGACAGTAACAACACTGCTGGATTCGATTCAGCAGGAATGCGGGGCGGCAAAAACGTACTTCGCCAATGAGTTCGGACATCCGCAGCGAGGAGGAGATGATTTTGTAGATGACTTCGGTCTGGGCAACGCTTTTTCATTCCCGAGCAAGGAAGAGCTTGGTAATTTTCTGCTGGTCCTTATCGAAAATGGGTGTAAGGGATTCAACATGTTTAAGATGAATCCGAATGTTCCCGCCGCTCAGAAGGAAGTGGAATGGTTTTCACAGTTAAAGCCGGAAATCGTGGAGAAGACTATCGAGACAACAGAGTATCTTAAGTTGATTCGAATTACAGACGAAGAGGCGATATCGATCGCACGCAGACACGATAAATTGAGAAAATGGTTGGAAAAACATCCGAAAACAAAAGCAACGGCGGCGTTCAACGAAAATTATAGCGTCTGGATTGTCGAGTTTATCGAAGACGATAGGGAAATTGGGTTTGCTTCGGTAAGTATGGATGGCCGGGTTTTGGAGAGCGAAACCCGGTAAATTAACTCTGTATAAAATTCGGTAGGCTTCATTTAGTTGTATGGTAACGTATTGTAACGATTGACCACGACATTAGCAGATTTACGATACCTACAGTTGAAGCTCTCTCGATGGATGAGTGGCTATTGTTTCCCGTCATTGTTCTATGGTTTTATTTCCTGCCAGACTTCAATCCCGGAGAAGTTGGCAGCCCCACCGGAACTTGTAATACTAATCACACCATCAGTGACGGTAGTTACCCATGGACCAAGCCGTCGCCATTGACCTTCCTGGCCGCTGTAGTAGTCCTTCTGTACTACCTTTCCCTGCAACGCAATGCCGAAAGTTTCAGGATTATTGTCTTCCCAGAGATACGCATACACGGCATACTTACCGTCCTGCACGTTTGTTACTTTGATTTGTACGTTGCGGTTCCATCGAAACGAATGAATCATCTTTGCTCTCGACTTGTTCGTAGTTGGTCTGAGCACGACATTGGGATTGTCGATTGCACGATCGTTACAAACAAAATCAGGAGCATTGTCTCCTTGCCATCTGTTGCCGTCGATTGTAATAGCAGGGCCGTTTAGATTGATTGCGCGATAGAATTTCCATTTTCCCATTCCGGCAGAAGGCCCACTCAGTTTATTAATAGGTGTGCTCAGATATTCTGCAAGAGGCCGGACCTCAATCGGCGCTTTAATAGGATCGCCGCTTACATTCAAAACTGCCCGCCTGTATGCTGTCAACGACGGTTTACCTGCATCTACTACTTCCAGTATAACGTGAATCGTCCTCCCCGATGCATCCTCCGGCACTGTCACCATAGCCCGGATAGAATTGCCTTCCCGAATCGGCACATCCGCCCAATAGCTGCTTGCTTCCCGGTAAATCCGCCATTTATATGAAAGCTTATCACCGTCAGGATCCGATGATCCGTTCGCAGTCAACGTGACATCTTGCCGCGGATCGACATCGATATTTAGAACCTTATTAGTCTTATCGCCGTTACATACGGCCACTGGCTCATGATTGCACTTCCCATAGGGCTTGACGCACCAATCCATACGTGCTTCGAAAGAGTTTTGATAAGCCTGTCGCCAGCGATGGATGGTGTAGAGCATATCTCGACGGTTCCCCATCCAATCCTCGGCAGGGATATATTCGTTACCGCGTCCGCTCGCAACAAACCGTCCGCCCCAGTTGCCCCATTCCGGGTGCTCAGGATCGCTTAGTCCGTCCGGCAGCACATAAAAGAACGAAGGTGTGTCACCCTCTTTGACGCCGGCCTTGCCAGATGCCTTGGCGGGGTAGACAGGCCCGAGCGGGCCATGACTGGTGCGAACGTTTTTTTCCAGCCATGTAGGTGAGACGATCTCTTGATCACCCTCCTTCCAGATGCCGCGAAACAATGCCCGCGAAAAAATCCAGAACACATCGGGATGATATTGTTTGACCCATCCGGCGGTGCGGTCCTGATCTGCAATTGAGTGCACTCGGATTTTCCGCTTAAAGGCAGCAAATTGCTCGTCGGAACGATTCTGCCCAACCTTCCATATCGCCTGGGCCAGCTCGCGCGGTCCGCCCCAAATAGAGAACCAGACGGGCCTCGGATCGTCTTTGTCCAGAACCTTAATGATCCAATCCGAGGCTTCTGAATCCATGCCCGGTCCAACCTTATGAGGATCGCCGTTGTGACCATCCTTGATAAGGCTTATCAAACTTTCATAGGACGGATAATCCAGTCGGTGTTTACGTAGATTTGGCAGGACTTTGCTGTAAGCATCGACAATCTCCCGGATCAGTTCAGGCCGGGTGGTCTTGTAATGTCCATGACCGAAGCCGGTACAGAGCCCTTCGACATCGAAGTCACATGTGTAAAGGAGAAATCGAACCATCGACTGTCGATCATCCGGATCGCCGCCGATGTCCGTCATCACGACTATTCGATGTTTTTCCACCGCCGCCTTGCAAGCTGGCAACAGAACTGCAAAAGTTGCAATCAACAACATTACTCGTCTCATTTTGATTCTCCTAATCCAAAGCTATTCGACCAAGATTATTGTTAGTCATCCTGCGTCAGCACAATTTTTGCCTTTCGAATACTAAAGCTGTCATCGCCGGAAAACACAAGGTATAGTTCACGACCGTCCTCACTTATCCATTTGGCAGGAAAATCACCATGCTCTCCGGGACCGACATCCCATTTCTCCGTGTAGAAGGCTGTTGACCAGGGACCCCATGGCTCAGGAGCGTCATAAACACCGAATCCGCCTTCGAACCGGGTATCGCCACGGTCGGGGTTGCCCTTCGGAGCGGGGATTTGCTGCCACCAAAGATAGCGACGCAGCGGTGCGTTGTAAGTCATGGCAGATCGAAGACATCCATCTGTGTGCTGAAACACCGCTCCCCGGCGTTTCAAGTCCCTGGTCCAGACCGGTTGGCCGGTCCGATCTATTCGCTCGAAGAATTCCCAAGCTTTTCGCTTGGTGATTCGATTCTTTGGCACTCGCATGAGTATAAAGCTGTCTGCCGGGGTATCAGCTAACGGACCGTCGTGCGAGTAGGAATAAACATAGTTATCCCGGGACTGATTGTTATCCTTACCGAAGTTGACGAAACCCATCAGACCGAACTGCGAAAACTTCCAGTCTGCAAATATCCACGTGCGAGCATGGTCAACAGACCAAGCTAATTGGGATTGGCAACCATCTTGATCAGCGTGTCCCATCCAAAGATACAGTACCCCATTGACCGAGATAAGACCCCAGCCCTTTCTCCCGGAACGCCCGTCACCATACTGTTCAGTTGCAGACCGAATGTTTATGCCCTTGAAATTGTCCGGTTCACCGATGACACGCGCAAATCCCATGCTCAGTTTCTTTGGCACTTTAGGCTCAAAGCCCCAACCGTCTCCCCATGTGATATATATCGCATCGTCATCGGCCCATGTAACTGGCAGGTTATCGCTGCCGGCTGCTCGGCGAACGACAGTATGGGCCGGAGCCCACACAATTTTGATAACTGGACTGGGGGGATAGGGCGAACCCACTGAGATTGTAGGACAAATCAATACATAGAACGTAAGTTTCAAAATTAAAGAATTCATATCGATTTTCTATATAAAAATTGTTTGACGAATAATCCTTCCTGATATCGATATAGTCAAATATCTATGATCCTCAAAGATCACTCCATCAGATGTTGTTCGATATCCTAAGACCTATAATAGAGGGATAAGTCGTGGTAGGCAAGTCTGGAAAATGCTGATACCGCTTATATTGTTCTGGATATTAATATATTTTGGGCGGGAGGAATTGGGGTTCAAAGATATTATCATTTCTACGAGCGGCGAATTATCTTGAATCAGTAATACCGTTCTGGTAGATTCTCGCTCATGGATAGCTCTGCTACAGGTAAACAGAAGGAAAACACGACTATTACGTCGCCGAAGGGTTTTTTGGCCGCAGGGGTGCGTTGCGGCGTCAAAAAATCGGGCAAAAACGACCTCGGGCTGCTCGTCTGCCCGGGCGGGGCGAAGGCGGCGGCGGTCTTTACGACGAATAAAATCGTCTCGGCGGCGGTTACCGTTTCTAAGCGGCATGTCAATTCACAGGACGCCTTACGGCGGAACACAAGCATCTCGGCGGTAGTCGTAAATTCCGGCAACGCCAATGCCTGCACGGGCGAAAAAGGAATCAAAGACGCAATTGCAATGTGCAGCAAGACGGCACAAAATCTTAAAATTTCAAATTTCAAATTTCAAATTGAAAATGTCTTAGTTGCCTCGACGGGTATTATTGGCGAGCATTTGCCGATGCGGAAGATAAACGCCGGCATCGAAAAGGCAGCGGCGAAGCTTTCGGATTCGTCTAAAGCGGGGCTTGATTTCGCCAGGGCGATTATGACGACCGATACCAGGCCGAAGCAGGCCGTCCGCCGACTCGATATTTCCGGCTGCGAGGTAACGATAGCCGGAGCGGTTAAGGGGGCCGGAATGATTGCTCCGAATATGGCGACCACGCTTTGTTTTATCACGACCGATGCGGCCATAAGCAAGCCACTGCTGGCCGGCGCGCTGAAGGCGGCCATCGGCAATTCGCTGAACAGGCTGACCGTGGACGGCCATCAGAGCACGAACGATACGGCGATAATTTTAGCCTCCGGCCTTGCAGGCAACCGGCCGATTGTCAGCCGGTGCCCGCGATATAAAAGGTTCGCAAAGACGCTTGGCGAATTGTGCGACGATCTGGCCCGGCAGATGGCGCTCGACGCCGAAGGGGCTACGCGGATGTTCAAGGTCGTGGTAAAAGGAGCGGCGACGAAGGCCGATGCGGCGAAGGCGTGCAGGGCGATAGCCGACTATCCGCTGGTCAAATGCGCGGTGCACGGCGGCGATCCCAACTGGGGCAGGATTATTTGTGCTGCCGGCTCGGTGGCAGTGAAAATGAATCCGAAGAAGCTCTCCTGCAAGCTCGGGCGGATAACCGTCTTCAGCAGCGGGGCCCCCGCGAAATTCGACCAGAACGAGGCGAGCAAGGTCATCTTGCAAACCGAGCACACGATAACGGTGGATCTGGGTGCGGGAAAGGTGAGCGATTTTTGCTACGGCTGCGATTTGAGCGCCGGATACGTGAGTATAAACGCCGACTACCATACGTGACATAAGTGAGTAGTGTTGCGTTCTTTAACCCTCCGTGCACGCTGAACGCAAAATTGTTGCAATATCAGCGAGCTTCGTATAGAATGCCCGGTGTTGCGAATGATAAGGTTTTTTATAAACAGTAGGGCGGCAACAACCGGCGGCGACGCCGGGATTATCGGGGTGTAGCTCAGCTTGGCTAGAGCGCCTGCTTTGGGAGCAGGAGGCCGTAGGTTCGAATCCTATCACCCCGATTCCCACAATGCTTTGACATCGAAAGAACCTAATCGGAAATATTGCTGACTCATGAAGGGGTAATTACGTGGTTTTCCGAAGACTACAAATGACATGTGCCGTGTGTGTATTGGTATTCTTATTGGCCAGTCCCGGCTGCACGGTGTTCCAACAAGACGGCAACATCATTCGTTCGACCAAATCACTTGTTTCCACGACACCGTGGGATTTGATCGCTTTGAGCCAAAGCCCGGAGTATGAGTGGTCTGGCCGGCAGAGCCCGGTATGGTCGCTTTACTATGAGGGAGAACCTTATAAGAATCACTCGACACGCGTATTTGCCTATTATGCAAGCCCTGCCACTTTGGAGGCAAAGAGCGTAGGAGAAAAGGCATATCCCGCAGTCGTGCTGGTTCACGGGGGAGGAGGAACAGCATTCAGGGAGTGGGCTGAACTGTGGGCCAAACGCGGGTACGCGGCTATTGCCATGGACCTTGCCGGTTGCGGCCCGGAGCGCAAACGACTTGCCGATGGCGGCCCGGGCCAGAGTGATAAAGAGAAATTTGGCGCTATCGATGAACCTGCCCGGGATCAATGGACATATCATGCCGTCGCAAATGTTATTTTAGCACATTCTCTGATACGCGGTTTCAAAGACGTAGATGCAAGTCGCACGGCGGTTACCGGAATTAGTTGGGGCGGATACCTGACGTGTATTGTGGCGGGACTCGATAATCGCTTTAAGGCGGCCGTACCGGTATACGGCTGCGGTTTTTTGCACGAGAATAGCGTCTGGCTGAACCAATTTGCGAAAATGACGCCGCAGCAGAAGGACAGATGGATCCAACTATGGGATCCTTCGATGTATGTCGGATCGGCGGCGATGCCGGTGTTTTTTGTTAATGGCACCAATGATTTCGCCTATCCGCTCGACAGTTATTCCAGAACCTATGGACTCGTGAAAGACAAGCGTAATTTCCGCATCACTGTTAATATGCCTCATAGTCATCAGCATGGTTGGGCACCAAAGGAAATCGGGCTTTTTATTGACCAGTACTTAAGGGGCGGGATTCCACTGGCGACGGTTATGATGCCGCAGTTGACCAACGGGAAAGTCTGTGCCAAGGTTAAGAGCAAGACGGCTCTTGCCTCTGCGAACCTTCGTTATACGACGGGAACCATCCCAATCAACAAGCTGGACTGGGAAAGTGTGCCCGCACGGATTGAGAGCAAGTTCGTTGTATCGCCCGTGCCTCCGGATGAAGCGACAATATGGTTTCTTACTGTTACAGATAATCGACAGGCAACAGTGTCGAGTGAACTTGTATTCGCGGCTAAATAAAAGCGGGCGCGAACTTTTGGCTTACATTTTTATCAGCTATTTTGTCTGTCGAATCGAGTACAGCTCCAGGAAAAAGGTGTGCCTCAGTTCGATTCATACGGTCCCATTTCTTCGATTGGAATCGGTTCGAAAAGAAGTGGTTTAAGCATCGCCAAATTACCCGGAAACCGCCGTGCCGGTACTACCCGCGTTTTCAGAGGCTTGTCGGTAACCGCATTGAGCGCTGATTTTTGCAACTGACCATCGCGCAGGAAAGTGCTGCCGCATCGGGCGAAGACATTGCGGCAAATTAGGTTCACATTAGCGTTGGCCTTGAGGTCGGCCAGTTCGGGATAGCGGCTTGCGTAGGGGGGCTTGCCCGCCTGCGGGAGAAAACGCCCGATCGATTCGAGCCAGCGTTTCTCATTCCATCGGCTGAAGCTGATTCCGGCGAGACAATCGACGAAGAGATTGCCCTCCACGAGATTTTCCTTACCGCCGTGGATCTGGACGCCGCCGAAATGAACGGCGCCGCACCGCTCGAAGACATTTCCGTAAACTGCTACTCCGGAGATCATATCGTCCAGTCGAACGCCGGCCGCACCGTGCTGCGTACCGCCCCCTATATCGCTCCACCGATTCCAGCGAATCACGACCCCGCGGTACAGCGGGTTGCCGAACATATCGAGCCCCCCCTGGTCATCCGATTCCCGAACGACGTTCCGGATGACGTTCAGCTCAATAAGGTGATCGTTACCCTCGATTCTCAGGGCCGAGGAAGGAATGTTCTCAAACAAATTGTGTGCGATACGGTTGCCGCAGCCGTCGAGGCGAACCGCCGGAGCGTAGGTGCGCTTTAAGCGCGAAATGTCGAAAACCCTGCAATTCTCGACGAAGTGCCGGCCCGGCGTTAATGTCTGTCGGTCTCCACCGGTGACTCGCATCCCGCCGCAGCCGAGCGTGTGCATAGTAGATCCGAAGACGCCGTGGCGCTGTCCGCCCTCGATGACGATTGCATCGCCCCCGAGCTGCTGTATTGTACAATTGGCCACCAGACAATCCGCTCCACCACGAATGTGAATCCCGTTGCCGCGTCCCTCCTGCAGCGTTAATCCGCGAAGAATCACATGTTCTACATCAGTCATCGTGATAAAAGGTTGATCGAACACACTTAAAACCGTTTCTGCTTTCGATACCTCGATTCGATCCGGGGCAAGCCAGTAGATCGTTGCCGTGTGTCGATCCAGATACCATTCTCCCTCGGTATCGATTTCGCGAAACACATTCAGCGCGTAGTATCGCTGGCCCTTTCGATACCCGTAATTGGAATAGGGTTTGGACAGCGTGAACGTTCGTGCATCCGAATCAATCGAAGCGACTTTCTGAAACTCCTCGAACCAGTCCCAGAACCAGTAGCCATAGAGACGTACATCAGGCTCATCCAGCCAGCGGCCCGGCCTGTCTTCGACATAGCGAAATTTCCCATCCCGACATCCCTCGATCCGGTTCCAGACCTTGAAGGTGTCTTTGCCGAGGATTTCGCCGGTCTTGACGAAACCCTCGTTCGGCCAGCGAGCGAGCATTTGGGGCTTGCCATCGACGAATAGTTCAGGGCACCGACGTAACGCCGTAGCGTCCCCCAAATCCTCGACTCCAAGGGCCTTGAGGTCGGCTTGAAGCACACGGTCACGAATACGCATATCGAGCCTGCCCCGAAGCTTCACATCTGAGATTGGCCTCCATGAGGTGATTCGAATACCGCCGCGAAAGATTGCCGTCCGGCCCGGATCCACCTCATAGACGATTGGCTTATCAGCAGTACCGGAATCCTCAGATGTGAGTCTCAATGTCTTTTCCCGGGGATATTCGGCGCCGGCGATTATGATTTTCACGCCGCCTTCGGGCAATTTTCCGCTGCGCGATTGCTTTAACGACCGTACTGCATCGCGCGCTTTTTCCAGTGTTCGAAAAGGCTTCTTTTGGGATCCGTCCGCATTATCGCTGCCATTGGGCGCTACATAAAACACCTTGCCCGGCGCCGGCAGAACCGGCAACTGCACGCGATAGGAAGCCGGTTCACGAGCCGGCAGCCCTTTTCGCAACCGCTCCGTTTCGGCGATACGTCGCATGGCTGTATCGCGATGAAACCGCAGCAGCTTTTCATCGGCGGCCAGACGTTCCCATGCTGCGATGGCCGCGGCGGCATCCTCACGGGCCAGAGCAACTTCCGCCAATCCGAACAGGGCCAAACCACGAGCAAAGGATGGGACGGAGGCGTCCTGGGCGAGCGTTTCAAATCTTTTCTCAGCCACATCCAGCCGTCCCTCGGCAAAGGCCCTTGCTGCTGTGTCGAGAGACGGACACGAAGAGATGGGTACATTTTCAGATGCCTCGGTTTGCGTGTTGACAGCCATCGCAGAGGTAATGATCAGTGCTATCAGAATATGTGATAGAGTCATGGGTCGTGGTTGCTGTTTTGTCATGAGTTACAATTCTCCAGTTAAGCTGTTTGTCCGACCATTATACCATTGATTTGAAGCTTCTGCAATTGTTGAGCAGATATCTGCATTCCGACGTCTGATAAAATCATAACTCATCGGCTCGAAATTCACCCCGGTTTTGCATTCTTCATCCCGTTTCTTATGCTTTAGTTGTTGTAGTATCGCTGTTAAACGAAAAAAAACTTGATTACCCGAACTGAAAGTATTGTCGATTGGCAAATTACGATTTTCAATTTTGAAATCGGCAATCGAAAATGAAAGGAGTATAATCTGATGGACAGCTCGGACAACCCTAAGCCGTTACATGGAAGAAACTACACTCGCCTGCAAGTCTCTTCACCGCTGGAAATAGAAGTGCTCCTTTGGCACAGCGGCCGAAAAGATGACTATCATAAGTGTCTCCCTGGCCACCACTGGTATGGAAGACTCGTGGATATTTCAGAAGGTGGAGCTCAGGTGGCCATCGATGTTGCGGAAGAAACACCACTCGGCAAAGGCCGGCTTGTAGGACTCGAATTCATACCTAAGCCCGGCGCCGAAACCCTGACCTTCGATGCCCAGATTAGAGAAATGTTGCCGACGGCGGACGGAAAGAATATTTGTCTCGGTTTGCAGTTCGTAGGATTGGAAGCCAATCCCGAAGGACGTCAGGGGCTCCGTGAACTTTGCGGCTCCAGGGGCGTATCTTACGAAGCAAATAAACACATTGATGTCTGATCTATGTCATTCAGGCAAAACAATGCCCATAGGCTCTTTGCCGGCAGCCGGCCGAGTGAACTTCTCGCCGTATTTGGTGAAGCCGGGTACAAAGCCGCCGTGTGATAGAAAGAACTGTCCGCTCTCGACACCCATGAATCGGTCGAGCCGATTGGCTTTGCCTGTCGGATCGTGGCTGAAGCCGGCCGTGGTCAGCTCGAGCCAACGGCCCTCAGCCGTGCGAATCCATTGATTGCCGTAAAGGGCCTTCCGGAGCAGGTGGCCGTTGCTGCCGCCGAAGTTCTCACTGAAGCTGTACAGGCGGCGCAGGTAGCCGTCCTCCTTCGGCGCCTTCCAACTGGAGATGAGAACCCACTTCTTTTTGTCCGGGTGATAGTAGTAACCAGAGTAGATCGTGTGCGTGACATCAGTGGGTTTGGCCGTGACAATGAATCGCTGTTTGAGTCCGGTCTTCCACGTATATTTCAAATGGCTGTGTCCCCCCGTGCCTTCGTTGCCAAAGTCGCCGGCATAAACACCCTGCCCTTTGGCTATTAGTTTCACTCGATTATCTTCGGCGACCTTTTTGCGGTCAACCGCCTCATTGCCGCTGTCCCAGACGCTGAAGATGATCCGGCGTTCGGTGGGGCTGTTGACCTGCATTCCGAAGTAACCGCGATGCCAGCCGCAGGCCATATAGTACGTCCAGACCGGATCTTCAAGGCCGGTCATCTCGCAGTAAAACGCTTCAACTTTTACGTCCTTGTCCACGGGATAGAAAAGGTGTACTGAAGCGGCATTACGGCGGGGCTGGAGATTGAAATGCGCATCTTCTGCTGCCGGGCCTTCAAGCAGCAGTGCTTCTATGTCACCAAAAGGTTGATCTTGCTGATTTAGCGACTCGAGCATAAAACGCTGATAGCCGGCTTTGTCGATGTCGAACGATCCGAAGTCTGCCGTAACGAGGTCGGATCCGGCACCTTTGACTAATGCCTGATGCGAGTGGCCTGCGACGGTCAGTTGTAACTTTGACGATCTTTCTGTCGGCAGCCGCAGGGCCACGGAGCAATCAAGCCTGCCCAAGGTCTTGATTTCACCGAACCAGAGCACCTTCAATTCCGGGTCGTTCCAGCCGGTAATGCCGGAGCGACGCGTGATCCGTGCTCCTCGCACGTCCGGATCGAGATAGGCGGTGAACGCCGGGACGCGCAATTCAGTCGCCGCGACCGGGCTTGTCATGCCGATCAGATAGATAATTATATATATAAATGCGAAAGAGAGACTTTTCGGTTTCATGTTATTCCCAAACAAAAATATCGATTGTCATGCCGGCATCTGACGCGATCGGTACGGCCGGCCTTTACGATCCGTGCAATTCCGAACGAAATACCATATTACCAGATATTTTGCGTGAGGGGACTTACTATTTTGTCCGCTAATCATTTTCTCTTGAATTACATCACGAGAAGGTCTAAAATAGATTAATAAATATGTGAAGGAGGTGTTGGGCATGGCAGGAAACCTTCCGAATGACATTGCGATCTGGACAATGTAAATTCATATTTGTATAATACGGCTATGATGAGATACAGATTTTTAATTTATATCGTAATTATCCTGTCCCCGGCGATATTCGCCGATCTCCCTTCGCTCGAAACCCTCAACAGCGGTGTTTTCAGACAGTCGCTGAAAAATCTTCCTCATGAGTTTGACAATATTAATGAAATCATATTTGTCCAGCGCGGCGGCTACGAGGACCCGCACTGGTACGCCAATATCGGCTACTTCTGCGACGATGAGAATAATCCCGCATATACGACCGGAGCGCAGCTTTGCAAACTAAACTTGAAGACCGGTAAAATAACAGTCCTGCTGGAAGCGGCCGAAGGCTGCATCCGGGACCCGAAGGTCCACTATGATGCGGAGAAAATCATTTTTGCCTGGCGAAAAGACGGCCTGAAACATTATGACCTCTATGAAATCGACATCGACGGCGGCAACGTCCGCCAGATTACATCAGGACCTTTCGACGATTACGAACCCGAATACCTTCCCGACGGCGGCATCGTCTTCGTTTCCACCCGCGCCCGGCGATGGGTCGGCTGCTGGATGACCCAGGTCGGCACGATACACCGCTGCGACGGGGACGGCAAGAATGTTCAGATGCTCTCATGCAATATCGAACACGACAACACGCCGTCTGTGCTGCCCAACGGACAGATTCTCTATATGCGATGGGAATATGTCGACCGCTCCCAGGTTGAGTTCCACCACCTCTGGACGATGAACCCGGACGGTACGAATCAGGAGATATACTACGGCAACGAAGTCTCATGGGGAGTGTTCCTCTCCTGCCGGCCGATCCCCAACGACGACCGGGTTATGGGGATCTACTCGCCCGGACACGGACACCGTGACCATTACGGCTGGCTGTCGTTTTTCTCCAGAAAATACGGCCCCGATGATCCGCGAGGACTTCAGCATATTATATTTCCATGGGGCAAAGGAATGCTTGCCGATCCCTGGCCGCTCAGTGCTGAAACCATACTCGCCGCCGAATTAGGTAAATCCCGGCTTGTTTTCGTTACTAAAAACAAAGACGACGCCAAATATACGCCGCACGCAATATACGAAATAAAAAACAACGACAAAAAATGGCTCACCCAGTCGCCCCGTCCTATTATGAAACGGCCCCGCGAAAGACTCATCGCAAAACGTTCCGATTCGGCCAGCCCCGTCGGAACGCACATCTTGGTTGACATTTATAATTCTCAGAATTTGAAAGGAATCAAGCGCGGCGAGATAAAAAAGCTGCTCATTATCGAAACCCTTCCCAAACCCGTTAACTTCTCCGGAGGGCCGGACACACTAAGCTGGCTCGGCTCGTTCAACCTCGAACGTATTCTCGGCACCGTTCCCGTCGAATCCGATGGCTCGGCGTATTTCGAGTTGCCCGCAAATCGCCCCATCTTTTACGTCGCTCTCGACAAAAACGACCTCTCGTGCCGGCGAATGCAGAGCTTTACCTGCGTCAGCCCCGGCGATACAATGGCCTGCATCGGATGCCACAACTCACGTAACCATTCAAATACGAACGCGGGCGGTGCGCGCAGGATCAAGGCCATCCAACACCCTCCCTCGAAGATCGAAAAAATCGAAGGTATAGAGGGTGTGCCGGACTTCATGCGGGACGTCCAGCCGGTCCTCGATAAATATTGCGTCGAATGTCACAATACCGAAAACCGAAAGGGCCGTCTATGCCTTGAAGGTGACATGTCAGTCACCTGGTCGATCAGCTATTACTCACTTGCCGTGAGAGAACAAATCGGCGACGGTCGTAACGGCCTCGGCAACCAGCCCCCTCGCTCTCTCGGCTCGAGCGCATCGCCGCTGCTCCGCAAGCTCGAAGGAGATCATTACGATGTAAAGGCTTCGCGTGAAGACTGGCTGAAAGTCTGGGCATGGACAGAGGCCGCCGCGCCGTTTTGCGGAACTTACGGAGGTCTGAGAAATCAGAAACAGCAGAATACGAAAGCAGGCGTCTTCGTGAGCCGGGCCGGCGGTGTTCTCCGAAAACGCTGCTACTCATGCCACAATCCCAATGGAAAAGGGCCGCAAAATCGCCTCGTCGAAGCCTTTGATTGGGACGAGCGAAGAAAGTTCATGGATCGTCCCACCGGCCGACACGAACGCCTCGTCTTGAAGGACGACCCGGCACGCTACTTTTCATGGAACGTATTGATAAACGCCACGCGTCCCGAAAAATCAGCAGTCCTTCTGGCGCCTCTCGCAAAAGAAGCGGGCGGATGGGGAGCCTGCCCCGACGTCTTCAAATCAAAAGACGATCCCGGCTATAAAATAATGTCAGCCGCGGCGGCAAACTGGCAGGCCGAGTGGCAAAAATCCCACGCATTCGGCTCACCCACCTTCCAGGTCAATCACCAGTACATACGTGAAATGGTGCGTTTCGGAATCCTGCCGGAAAACACTAATGCGGAGAATGTAGATCCATACGAAACTGATCGGAGATACTGGCAAATGTTTCATTATAAGCCGGGGATATACGAAACCAGGATGAGCAGAACAACTGCACCGAATGACGAGATCGGATATTGAACAGTGCCGGTCAGTTTGAATCATTCGACGGCGACATGGGACCGATATATCGCCTGGCTATTACGATGTTGTCGATAAACAAATGGTCGTTGCTGTCTGCGGTCCAGGTTCCGCCGTGATAGAGATTGATCCAGATACATTGTATCTTCAAATCGGATATATCTCGCATGCGGACATTTGTCTTCTCGAAGGCGAGTCTGCCGTCCACCCAGCCCCGCAGGATACCGTCGTTCTTCCGGGGCGTGTTCATTCTGACGTACTGCTCGATACAATACCATCGATTATTTTCGAGGTAGCCCAACTTGTCACGTTCCCAGATCCAGGTGCTGCCGTATCGGCCCCGCATATCGGCGTGATAGCAATAGAAGCCTGTCGGCGTCTTTCCGTTTTTCTGCCCGCCGAATTGCCCGCGGGCCGACCATCCGTTCCGGCCGTTGCTTGGTCTGCCGCCCCAGCCGCCCCGGCCGTATGTGCCCCCGATACCGGGCAGCTTGCCGCCTCTTCGGGGGTCCCAGTCGCTGCCGAAACGCAGATAGTAGCGAAAGTGGATTTCTTCGGGCTCACCGCCTATTCTCCGCTTAAATGTGTATTCGATGCTCGCGCCGTAGTGTCCGCCCTTTGTTACTTCGATACGCAGCGCCTTGTCCTGCAAAGGCTTGAAACCGAGCTCATTGTCTTTCGCTACGACACTTACGGTTTCACGCTGCCCGCCCGACCAGACTTTGTGCCAGCTATTGGTCTCGAAATTGGTGAAAGCAATTACATCCGGGTCTTTCTCAAGTCCCTTGTCGAGAACATACTTTGCCGCCACTCCTTTTTCGCTGGCGGGATGTTCTGCGCTGCTGAGCAATTCCGGCCGGGTGCAAATGCCGGCAAGCACCAATTCCAAAATCAGATAAACCCGTTCCATTTTCTTATCTCCTTTCAGATCGTAGGGTGTGCAAATTTTTTTTGCACACGGGGTTCTCGTCAACATTCCCATATTACGTTACGCACATTCCGCGTGTGCAACGAGTTGCACACCCTACTATCTGTCAACATATCAATAGAACTCGATTACCGCCACGTCTTCGGCGCCGATAGTCAGATTGGTCTGTCGATCCCGCCATTGAATAATCTGCTCGTGAATTAATTCGCGGCTGCCTTTTGGTATGTTTCGTTCCAGCTTGATGGTTACGGTGCGCCGTTTGCTGCTGTCGTTGAATACGGTAAAGAACCTCTCGCCGAAACGCTCCACATAGACATGACTGTCGCTCGAACGGGCCAACGTAACCGGTTCCCAGCCCGCCTCGGAAAGAAGTTTGCAGAGCGGAACATATTTTATGAAAAGGTCCCGGTCCCGTTCGTAAAGTTCGGGCCGGCTGAAGTAATGGCCCTGTGAAGCATTGTGGCTGAAGAATCCCGGAAACATGCCGTAGGCGAGCGAACGCTTCATGTATTTCTCGACCAACTCGTGAGAAAATTCCTCAAAACGGGTGTTCATCAGAAAACAGAAAGGTTTACCCTTGCAGAGTGAGCGGCGGTAAAGAAGGTCGCTGTCGGACATCGGCCGCCATCTTCCGCCCGGATTCCAATTAGTCTCAGTGCCCATGACATCCAGAAGGGGCGCCAGCCAGCACAAACGATGTGGAGTGGAATTTGCCATCATGAGTTTGTCCATGGCGTGAACGTCCCGGGCGATGGCGCGGGCATATTCGAAGACTATAAGACCACGAAAAATAGCTGCCTGCCGGCTGTCGGACGAGAAGGTCAGAGGCGTGCGGGCGGCGGCGAAGTGTTCTCGCCGGAAGTCAAGCTCTTCGGTTACATAGCCTTCACTCGAGTCAATATACTCACCATCCAGGTTGGCGCCGGACCCGGGACCGTACAGTTTCCCGCGAAGGTCGGCGTTCCACTTGTTTTTGAAATCGGTGATGTCCCCCTCGATTTTCGGCATCGAGTTTATGCTCCAGACGGCGCCGTTGCACCAGGGCGTATTGAGCAGCCGGGCGGGAAATTGTGCATCCCGATTGTGATAACCGCTGGCCAGAAAAGCCTTTGCCTGCGGATCGGCTTTTTCTTCTGCAAGACGCCGGGCCTCCGCCAGGGCCGCTTCGAGCGTCCGGGGCATTTCTTCGGGCATACGCATCCACCAGGTCATCGGCTCGGTGTAGCGGAAGGTGATGATATCGTGTTTGTCCTCCCATGCTGTCTCGTTTGTGCCCTCCTTGAATTTGAAGCCGAAGTCCCGCCAATCATTGACGTCGCTGATTTTGGCGAAGGGCATCCAGAGTCCATGTTCGGGGGTGCGGCGGCGGAAAGACTCCGGGAAAATCTCATAGTATCGGGCCAGAGCAGCGCGAAAGTTCCATTGTGGGTCGAAAGTGAATTTACAAAAACGCAAATGAGCCGTGTGTTTTCGGGGCGTCAAACCGACGTCATAGGCCAGGAACAGCTCGCCGGTTCCGGCATTATAGCCGCACCGGAAGAATGCCGGACTGGCCATGTCAATGCCAAGGCCGATGCCCCGTTCGGCGGTGGCTACGGCGGCGAAAGGATATCGCGACAACCGGCCGTTTACTCCCGCGGAGAACCTTCCGGCGTTCATATATTCCCGGCCGGGCTCGACCGCAAGACTTCGGCGAGGATCCTGGAGCCAGCGGCATTTCGACGGTTCCACCGGAATGGCATAAAGCAGTGTAATCGCTCGATCTTCGCCGGTTGTCTCGGAGATGGTGACGTCGTAAAAAGTGGCGTTGCCGGTTTGCTGCTTGTGACAATCGATTTCCAATCCAAAAGCAGGCTGGTCGAATTGAATGAAGTCGGAATTTGCGGCTGCATCTCGAACTTGAAAACCTTCCTGCGGCGAATCTGAAATCGATACCGGAACACCATCAAACAGGTACGCGCCCGCCGGCGGGCTGATTACACGCAGCTCAGGATCGCGGAAGAAGACCTTGCCGGGGTGGCGTCGCAGCAGCATGTGAAAAGATAACGATTTCACCGGCTTTTCGGGCAACACAATTACCTGACCCTTCTCCCAGTCGTGAGTACCGACATTGAAAAGAGCCGTCTGGCCCCAGAGTGGACTGCCGTCTTCATAGACAAGGTCGAGATAAAGTGAGTAGTCGCTGTCTCTCCCGCCGCCAACGTTCTGAGCCTTGCTCCAGGCGACCGCCACGATTGGTTCTGGCCGGCTTTGATTCAGTTCAACTGTCTGTGAAACGCCACGCTGGATATTGGCATCGGACGCATTATCACAAATGAATAATTCTTCTTGTTTTTCGAAACCTTTTTGCCACGGTCTCCAGGCCTTTGGGTCAAGCAGATTCTTCCCCGCATCGTTGACGGCGAGGACTTTCTTCGTGGTCACTCCTGTGAAAGCGGTACTATTGCGCGAATTTTCCCTGGCAGACGCCTCGTTTACTGCATCCTGTGGCAAAAAGAACAAACTCGCTGAGATTGCAAGAAAACTATTCAATACGGTATTGATATCTATCATAATTCGACCCTTTCCGGCAACATAACAATAACACTGTATTTAATTTCTCCATATTACATCATAAGCGGACGATTTGCATAGTATTCTCTCGCGGGATAATGCTCCGGGGGCATTTTGTTCTTTGGGAGCTGTTCTTTCTGCTGTAATATATTCTCAAACACTGTCGGAAGATAACTTTGAATACTTTATTCGGGAGAATTATGATGGTGCGGAAAGGCAAGAAATTAGACCGGCGAGGATTTCTTAAAAATGCATCACTATGTCTCGGCGCGAGTATTATAAGTAATCCCCGCCGGGCGGCGGCCGGACAGCAGAGCGTCGGACCGGTGGCTAAGAACAGTCGCTTACCGAGGGAAGTGTGGGTGGCAAGTATCTCCCAAAACAGATTGGAAGCCGCAAAATATAGAGAGATGATTAAGAAGATGCTTAGGCGGATGGAGGAGGTGATCCAATACGAGCCTGATATTATCTGCCTTCCGGAGGCCTTTCCTTTTGTGAATCTCACTGTGGGCAGGCCGCCGCTCGATGAGGTTGCGGAAGCTCCCATAGGACCGATTTCGGGGCCTTTTGCAGAATTCGCCGGGAAACACCACTGCTACGTCGTATGCCCCATCTACACGAAAGAGAAAGGCCGTTACTACAATGCAGGCGGCAGAGGCGGTGCAGAAGAAATACCGGCGGTAAGTTCCTCAAGATAAGATGCGTCCGAATACAATTTTTTTTTGTGTTCCACGATCAGGGTCGGCAAATCATAACAAGAGTTTTGCAAAAGTTCATTCATAAAATGGAATTGGGTGAAGAAGCATTGAAAAGGAACTATATTGTGCTATTATAAAAGGTCTTAGTGTGCAGGAGTACTGTTCATAAAGTTAGATGGAAAATTTTAGCTTGAAAAGAAAAGGAGGTTTTAGAATGGCAGCGAAACGAATTATGGCAATTATGGTATTGGGGGCGGTGGTCTTAACGATAGCTCTTTGCGGTCAAGCCGTGTCGGCGCAGGCGGAGAAGGATAACGTAGCTCCGCCGGGATTCAGGGCCCTTTTTAACGGGAAAGATTTCACCGGCTGGAAAGTCCCCGAAGGTGACAACGGACACTGGAAAATCATAAACGGCGTCATCGACTACGATGCCGAGAGCGAGGCGAAGGGCGATAAAAGCCTCTGGCATACCGAGGATTTCAAGGATTTTGTGCTCCGTGTTGACTGGCGGATCAAGGAAACGCCCTACATTAATCCCCGCATCCCTTACATCCTGCCCGACGGCACGCACGCCAGGGACATCACGGGCAAGGAAATGACGCTGGCTCTGCCCGATTCCGACAGCGGCGTTTTCTTACGCGGGGCCGGCAGGAACCAGGTCAACATCTGGTGCTGGCCCATCGGATCGGGGGAGTTCTACGGCTATCGCATGGACAAATCGATGCCGCCGGAAGTTCGTGCAGGCGTAACTCCACGCCACCAGGCCGACAAGCCCGTGGGCCAGTGGAACCGCTTCGAGATTACAATGCGGGGCGACCGCGTCACGGTTGTTCTTAACGGAATCAAGGTTATCGACAAGGCCCGGCTTCCGGGCGTCGCTGAGAGCGGTCCCATCGCCCTGCAGCATCACGGCGGCAAACGCAACGGCCGGTGGAGCAGTCCGCCCAGCCTGTTGCAGTTCAAGAATATTTTTATCAAAGAATTGAAATAGTTTATCAGTAAATCAGGGAATCAGGTTGTGGGGATCGGGGCATCAGGAGATCGGGCAAATAAAGGCATTCAGCCTACTTGCCGGCTCACTCCTGAAAACCTGACACTCTGATAACCTGCACCCTGATAACCGGGTAACACGATACCCTTATCTGTAATTAAAGGAGTCTTCCAATGACTACAAATATGAATCGCCGCAGATTTCTTGGTTCCGCAGTCGCGTCCGGCGCCTTCACACTCGTACCACGACACGTGCTGGGGGGAACCGGATACGTCGCTCCCAGCGAGAAAATCACACTCGCCCATATAGGCATGGGCACACAGGGATTCAGTGAGCTTGGCGCTCTGCTCGCCGATCCCCGGATACAGATTGTTTCGGTGTGTGACCCGAACACAGACAGCAGCGACTACGTGGAGTGGGGCAAAAACAGCGTGCGAAACCGAATCAGGACGTACCTGGATAATCCGTCGTGGCGGGAAAACGACACCGGCTGTCCCGGCGGCCGGGAAGTCGGCCGGCTGGTCGTCAACACGTACTATGCGAACCACCGGGGCGCCGAGAAGTACAAAGGCTGCTCCACCTATGCCGATTTCCGCGAGTTATTGGAAAAGGAAAAGGACGTGGATGCCGTCAAGGTGATGACGCCGGATCATTTGCACGCAACCATCTGCATCGCGGCCATGAAAAAGGGCAAGCACGTCATGGTGCATAAACCCATTGCGAACCGGCTCTACGAAGGCCGTCTGGTTCTCAAGACCGCACGCCAGACAAAGAATGCCACGCACCTGCTGGCCTATGGGAGCGGCACCGGTAACGGGCGAATTGCAGAGCAGATCAAAAAGGGAGTGATCGGTCCGTTACGGGAAGTGCACAACTGGACGAATAGGCCGGTGTGGCCGCAGTACACGGAAATCCCCAAAGAACGACCGCCCATTCCCAGGGGTTTAGATTGGGACCTGTGGCTCGGACCGGCGCTGGATCGCCCGTATCATCCGCACTACACTCACACGGTTTTTCGCGGCTGGTACGATTTCGGCGGCGGCTCTATGGCGGATATGGGTATCTATAGCCTCTGGCCTATATTCACTGCGCTGGAGCTGAATGCTCCTCTTAGCGCCAAGGCATGGGCGACACACACCTGTTCGATTGTGGATAATGTCAGTCGGCCAGTGAAGAACGATTTCTCTTATCCGACAGGCTGCGCTTTGCGCTTTGAATTCGCGGCCGGGCGGGACATGTCTGCCATGGACTTGTTCTGGTACGACGGCGGCATGAAGCCGCGTCTGCCCGGACAGGTTGAAGAGCACAAAGTGGAAATGGACAGGGAGGGCATACTGTTCGTCGGGGATCAAGGAACGATTATGGCCGGCTTTCACGGGCAGAATCCACGACTGTTCGCCAAAGGGCAAAACAAGCCTCTGCAAATGGATGAGTCCTCGTCGCAAACTTCCGGAAGAGGCGGTCGCCACAGCGCGTGGCTTGAGGCCTGCAGGGGCGGCGAGCCCTCTCCGGGCAGCTTCCTTAACGCGGCGGCGATTACGGACGCTGTAAACCTGGGGACGGTTGCTCTGCGCGCGGGCAAGAAGGTTCTGTTCGACAGCGATAAGATGAAAATCACCAACGATTCGGAGGCCGACAAATACCTGTACCGGGATTACCGCGAGGGCTGGGAACTGTGAGTTACATAGTAAGGTTCAGCTAAGGTTCTGTTATTTTAAAGTGATCGGTAGTGCACACAAAAAAAAGAGCCTGCCGGGCAATGGTCCGGCAGGCTCAATTGGCCGTGTTTTATTTACGATGTGCGGCGTCTTCTGAATCTGCGAACAACCTTTGTACCGGTTATCTTCCGGCTGCCCCTGGAACTGGTTATCTCTCCAACGAGCTTCGATTCTGCCAGTTTCCCTTTAAAGTCCATCTCGAATGGCTGATCGCCGAATTCCAGAACGATCTTGAAAGTTACCTGGCCGTCTTTAAGATCGATTTTCTTGATGGGAGTTGAGCCGTACAATCCGCTCATGTCCGGGTTGACTCTCAGCCTCTGCTTGCGAATGCCCCGCTCGGACGTGATATCAAGATTCCAGGTACCGATAACCGGAGCCCCGACGTGTGTTCCTTCGGCTGTAACATCACCCATCTCGGACTTGATTACGCCGGAAAGAGTGTCGCCCTCAATGGCGCCTTCGAAGGTGGAATCCCACTGGCGATCCTGAAACTTGCTCGTACGCTTGAAGGCCAGCTTGCCCCGTTCGTACTGCAGGTCCGTAATTTCATGTTCGCCGTACTGGCTTTGCCATTCGCCCGTCAGCTTGCCTTCCTTGTCGGGCTTGATAATGAGGTTTGTTGTGATATCCCGCTCGCCCACCTTGAACTTCATTTCCCAGTTCCCGGCGGCCCTTGACATTCGCGGGCTGCGCTTGCCCTCGAGCTTTGACTCGCCCCGGTCACTGGAAAGAGTCCCCGTTATTTTGCCTTCTTCGACCGTCCCGGTGAAGTTGGAGGTGAATTCATTATCACCGAACCGGACGACCTGAACGAAGCTGAGTTTATTATCCTCAAACTTCACTTCTTTGAGTTCGTTCATACCCCAGAAGCTGATCCACTGTCCCGTCATATTACGTTCAGCGTCTCTGGAAAACGACAGAATTGATTCCATCTGCCGCTCACCGAACTCGATCTTGACCTGCCAGTCGCCGTATATTCCTCTTCGGAATGAAGACGGCTGAGCCCAGAGTTGTGCCGAAAGCACGGTCAGTGCTATCAGCGAACAATAAATGGCCGGCTTGAAAAATGTTTGGCGCTTCATAATGTGTTCCTCCCAAAAAAGGTTAATTATTTAGCCATTTTTTTTGTATCCTATCGATTTTGGGATGTCAACGAGAAAAATATTTTTTCGGGATCTGAAAAAAGATTGTCCGGGTGGGCCTACCACAGCTATTCTTACAAATTCAGGAACGGATGAAAGATATAATCCCCCACTTTAGGGCAGTATAGCTGTGTTATAACAAAGTTTGACAAAGCGCTCTTGCTTGAGTACAAGGAGATATGAAGGTAGAATTTCTGGATTGTGTATTGTACAGAACGAGGCTTTTATGAAAGTAGTCAAGATGATTAGGACTTTACAAAAGGTTGGGTGCTTGCTGATTATTGGCTCGGTGTTTGTGGGTTGTGGAAACCGAACAGGTCAGCCGGCGAAGTCAAAACAACCGTTAGATGCGAAGGATTCTCAGGTGACTGTATCGGGCCCTCTCGGCAAGGCGCTTGCGGATTTCAATCGTGGCGCCGCTTTTCTCGAACAGTACAAGTACCTCGAGGCGGCGGCGGCGTTTGAATCGGTTATGGATGTTGTGCCGGACTGGACTGCGGCGCGCTTTAACCTCGGGCTTGCTTACTTCAATATGCAGGTTAAACCCGGCGCGAAAAGCTATCTCGAATTGGCGCAAAAGGCATTTGAAACCGTATTGCAGTCCGATCCCGGGCACCTGTATGCACGATTCTGTCTCGGACTGTATTTCCAGCATATCGGTGAAAACGATAAGGCGCTCGAGTGCTTCCGCAGAGTGTACGAAGCTGACCGTGAAGATCCTTATGTGTTGTATAAATATGCCGAGGTTCTTCTTAGTCTTGGCCGTATGGATGAGGGCACTAAGATACTTGAAGATATTATTGCTCTCGATCCGGGTTTTATCTCCGGGATATACAGGCTTGCGAGCCAGTACCAGCGCACGCGAAAACGCGACAAGGCAAAGATTCTTTTTAACCGTTTCAGAGAACTTAAAGAAGCAGAGCTGACCGGCGGGACTTTTACGGTTCTCAAGGCGTATGGAACGGTGGGAAAATATTACACAGCGCTCGGTGCGGACAATCTGCCTCTGCCGTCGGTTACAACTCGTGAACAAAAACGTATTCTTTTTTCGCCCGAACTAAAGCCTTTAAGTGCTGAAACTTCGGTCTGGGAATTCGCCGGCGGGGCCGTAGCTCTTCCGGGAATTGCCGCCGGCGACGTGGACGAGGATGGCGATCTCGATCTTTGTATTACGGCGTTTGGCGCCGATGGGAGTGTATGGCTGTGGCATAACGATGGTGCCGGCGGATTTTCTCGTGATGCGACTTTGGCCCGGCAGGGAATCTGCCCGGCCTTCGGTGACGTGGATAACGATGGCGACCTTGACCTTTGGCTCGGCAGGGCGGGCGAGGACATTTATTTTGAGAACGATGGAAAGGGGAATTTCAGTAGGGGGCAGGCCGCTGAGATTGCGGGAGGCCGGCTCGTTACTCACTGTGCGAGAGTTCTCGATGCCGACAGTGACGGCGATTTGGATTTTCTGGCGTTTCGCCTTACAAGTGGGACGATCCCGGCAATGGATGAGTCCAAACCTGCGGCCAACAGCCTCTATAATAATAACAGGGACGGTTCGTTCGTTGACATTGCCGACAAGCTTGGCCTTGCGTTTGGAAAAACTTCCATTGCCGCTGCGGTGTATGACGATTTTGATAATGACCGTGATCTGGATTTGGTAATTTTTTCCGCTGGGGATGAAAAAGCGATCGGATGGGTGAACGATCGGGCATCACAATATCACGTTCTAAATTCCGAAACAACCGGCCTTTCGGTGGAAGGTGTCCTCAGCGCCACTTCGGGCGATCCTGATAAGGATGGAGATCGCGACCTTCTGGTTTTTACCGATGAAGCAGTTCATTTATTTATGAACCAGGGTGGATTTCGTTTTGCACATCACCAGGGCTTTTCTGAACGCTGTGGCCGGCTTCGGGGGACCGGCGGACAGTTTGCGGATATGGATAATGACGGGGATTTGGATATTGTGATCGCCGATGCTTACAGGCGTGACGGCAGCCGCGGCCCGGCGCTTCTTATTAACGATTGGCCGCAGGATATTTTCAACAATGCGCTGGAGATTGATCCGGGGAATCTGCTTGCGGCAGTCAATTACCCGGGCAACGCCAGTTGCGTTGTGGCGGATTTCACAGGTGACGGGAAATGCGATGTTTTTCTGGCCCCAACAGGCGAAAAACCTTTCTTAGTTGAAAACATAACGCCGGGCGGCCATTGGATAGAAATTGACCTTCGCGGCACCCGCGAGCAGGATAAGAAAACCCGCTCTAATAATTCGGCCGTCGGCGCTCGCCTGGAGATAAAGACGGGTACCGTTTCTCAACAGTATGTAGTGGGGACTCCCTCGGGGCAGGTGGCGATGCCTCCGTATCGAATTCACGCCGGATTAGGGCAGTACCCGAAAGTGGACTGGCTGCGTATAATGTGGCCCGACGCCGTTCTTCAGGCGGAACTGGAAGTGCCTGCGGATCAGGTGATGACGATTACCGAATTGCAGCGTAAGGTTTCTTCCTGCCCGCATCTTTTTGCCTGGGATGGTTCGCATTTTGAGTTCGTATCCGATTTCGGGGGTATGGGAGGAATAGGCTATCTCGTGGCGCCGGGCGAGTACGCCAGGCCCGATCCGACTGAGTATCTGCCCATTCCGAATCTCAGGCCGCTTGACGGCGAATACGTCTTTCAGGTGCTGGAGCCTATCGAGGAAGTTGTTTATTTCGACCAGGCCAAATTAATCGCTGTCGACCATCCGGCCGGGACGGAAGTTTATCCCCAGGAGATGATGGCCATTGGTATCCCGCCCGTACCTTTTGAGCTTTTTTGCTTCAAAGACAAGATCGAGCCGGTTCGTGCCGTTGATCATCTCGGCGATGATGTTACCGAGAAGATACGTATAATCGACCGGAGTTATGCCGGCGCTACCACGCCGGATCCCCGTTTTACAGGGCTGGCAAAAGACCATTTCGTAGAGCTTGACTTCGGTAAAAGGCTCCGGGCTGTATCGCCACAATCGCGTATAGTGATGTTCCTGCACGGATGGGTCGAGTACCCTTACTCTTCGACGAACTATGCTGCAAGCCAGGCGGGTTTGAGCTGCAGTGCTCCGAGTATCCATGTCTTTCGCGATGGTAAGTGGGTGGAGCTTTTTCATGAGGTTGGATACCCGGCGGGTATCCGGCACATGATGACCCTCGATGTGACCGGAAAACTGCTGCCGGGTGACAGACTTATTCGCATCTCCAGTAATATGGATTTGTACTGGGACCAAATATTCATTGCGCCTATTCTCAGTGATGCCGGTCTGTACGTTCAGGAAGTGCCGGTGAAAAGTGCAGACCTTCATTTCCTTGGTTATCCGAAGGAATACTCTCCCGATGGACGGCATCCGAATCTATACGATTACGGAAGTGTGGATGGAGCAATTGCGTGGAAAATTATGGAGGGTGATTATACCCGCTATGGTGAGGTGACGGAGCTTCTGGATAATGCGGACGATTGTTACGTCATCATGGGCAGGGGAGAAGAGATTACACTTCGCTTTTCGGCAGGCGATTTCAACACGACGCCGGAGGGATTCCGCCGCTCATTCATTCTAAAAAGCGACAGCTTCTGTAAGGACATGGACCTTTACTCGGCATATCCCGACACTGTGGAGCCGCTTCCCTTCCATTCCATGAGTACATATCCATACGGAGCAAATGAAAAGTATCCCGATGACGAAAAGCGGCGAGAATATCGCAGACGATTCAATACCCGTCGGGTAGGTAATCCCAACGCCGAATAGGACTAACAACGAATCTACGATATTGGTCCGAAAATATCTGTGGTTGAAGGTCCCTTGCATTAGAGTTGCTTATCTTTTATGATTGGATGAGAACGGGTCGATATAGAGCAATATTCGTCATATTTAGACATTCTTATCAAGGCCATTTGTATGGAAAGGCGTACAATAACTAAGGGGTGGGAAAAATACAATTTCGGATATTCGCAACCACCCGTCTGGCCTGCTCCAGAGCACGCTAAGTGGATATTAAAGTGCGTGAGTATAATATGTGCTTTTAATTGCAGCTTCTTCCAGGCGGACGCGTTCTCGCAGTCTGATGTAAAACCGCAAACAACAGTGATGGGGTCGAATTCGAAAGGACTGACGGCGCCGACTGGTTCCGAACTGACTCCGGAACAGGAAGTTGCCGTACTGAAAAAACAGGAGCTGGAACTCGCCGAAAGGCTCATGAAGGACTTTCCCGACAAGGTAAATCCGATCATGCTGATGGGCAATGTATGGGAGCGGCACGGCGATGCTATCAAGGCGATGGAATTCTACAATAAGGTATTAGAGAAGGATCCGAAGCGGGCCGATGTTTATAAAGGCATAGGTTGGTTTTACATGAACAAGGAGCAGTATGAGCAGGCAATCTCGTATTGGCAAACGGCTCTGGAAAATGATCCCAATATTCCCGGCGTTCATAACAGTATTGCCCTGGCTTTAATGGGGCAGAACAAACAGGCTGAAGCAATCGAAGAATTAGAGAAGGACATCAAACTTTCTCCTCGTTCCAGTTTCAGTTATTTTCTGCTCGGACAGTTATATCTTCAACAGAAAGATTATGAGAAGTCCAGAAGCAACTATGAAAAGGCAATCGAGATTGATCCCAACTATACTAATGCTTACTATGGCCTTTTTACCCTGTCGGTGAGATTGAAGCAACGAGACCAAGCTAAGACGTACATGGCTGTATTCAAAAAACTCAAAGCCGAGGACATGAAGGTTCTGAAGGATCGCAATAAGGCCGTTGACGATCTTATTGATATGCAAAAAGGTGCGGCCGAAACGTATATGCTCGCCGGGCAAATGTATCAAGCCGGCAAGAATTTACAAAAGGCGGAAGAACTCCTGAAAAGGGCAACGGCACTCGATCCGAATAATACCCTTTGCCTTGAAAGGCTGGCATCTTTGTATATAGCCACCAACCGTATAACCGATGCGATTTCATTATACGAAAGAATCAGTGAGATTAATCCTGAAGACCCGCTCTGCCGGTTAAATATCGGAATCCTGTCGGTACGGTTAAAACAGACCGGCAAAGCGGAAAAGGCTTTCCGTAAAGTTATTGAGATTTCGCCGGGATTATCCGGCGGCTATCGCGAGCTTGCCCAGTTATATCTTAGAACGGGTAGAGGATATCCGGAAGCCAGAGCGCTTGCGGAAAAGGCCGTGGCGCTGGAGCCGACAGCCCTAAACTATTTTGTATTGTGCTGGGCTTGTGACATGAACGGCGACTCGGAAAATGCAATCAAGGCGATATTGCGGGCAATACAACTGGAGCCGGCCAATTTGAAGTACAGGAATGTATATGAGCATATTAAGAGCAGGAATTGACAACTTTGGATTCATAGAAGGCCGGGCACGCCGGAAGATTATCGGGTGCCGGCATTTGTTGTTGCTGATATTATTGCATCTCTGTGCCGATGTGTTTGCCGATAGCCCCATACTGCTTCGTGATGTTACAAAAGAGACGGGAATAACTTTCACCCATACCGATGGCGGTTCCGGCCGGCATTATATAATGGAGACGGTCAGCGCGGGATTGGCGCTTTTCGATTATGACAATGACGGAGATGTCGATATCTATTTTCTAAGTGGCGCCCCGCTAAAAGGAACGGAAGTTGACGTTAAGCCGAAGAATGCGCTCTATCGTAACGAAGGCGGCTGGAAATTTACCGACGTTACGGAACAGGCCGGCGTGGGCGATCTTGGATACGGTTTGGGCGTGGCGGCCGGAGACTATGACAATGATGGAGACCTTGATATTTACCTGAATAATTACGGGCCGAATGTGCTGTATCGAAATAATGGCGACGGCACATTTACGGACGTGGCGCAAAAAGCAGGCGTTGACAACGGATTCCACGTTGGAGCGGGGACTTGTTTTCTCGACGTGGATAAGGATGGTGATTTAGACCTTTACGTTTCAATTTATCTTGACTTTTCTTATGAGAAACACGTCAATACCACAACCAAAGGATTTCCCGTATATGCAAATCCCCGCTTTTATCCCCCTATGCCCGATTTTCTCTACCGTAATAACGGCGACGGCACGTTTACCGATGTCAGTGAATCGTCCGGTGTCGGGGATCACGCCGGATGGGGAATGGGTATCGTATGCGGCGACTACGATAACGATGGGGATACGGATGTATTTATCGGAAACGACGTGGGGGAAAATTTCCTTTTCGAAAATGACGGCACGGGAAAGTTTGAGGAAGTCGGATTAATGACGGGCACCGCTTATGACCTTCATGGAGACGAACAGGGCAGTATGGGAGTGGACTGCGGCGATTACGACAACGATGGGTTGCTGGATTTTTATGTGACTTCCTACCAGGGTCAGCTTGCTACGCTCTACAGGAATCTTGGCGGCGGCATGTTCGAAGATGTTACACTAATGGCGGGTGCCGGTGCGGGGACACTCCCCCATGTGACGTGGGGCAACAGCTTCGTCGATTTTGATAATAACGGCTTTCGTGATATTTTCATTGCCTGTGGTCACCTTCAGGTTAACGTCGAAGAATTCGACGATACAACCACATATATGGCACAAAACATCCTGCTTATGAACGCCGGTGATGGAAAATTCATAGATGTGTCCAATCAAAGCGGTGACGGTATGAAGGTGATACTGTGCAGCCGTGGTGCGGGTTTTGACGATTTGGATAACGATGGCGACGTGGATGTGGTCATACTGAATTCCCGCCGGGAGCCTACTGTTTTGAGGAACGATTCGCCGTCTAAAGGGCATTGGCTGCAAGTTCGTTTACGGGGCGTAAAGTCCAGCCGGGATGGCATAGGGGCACGGGTTAAATTGACGGCGGGCGATTTGACTCTGATAGACGAAGTTCACAGCGGCCGGGGATATCAAAGCCATTACGGCATCCGCCTTCACTTCGGACTTGGTAACCGCGACAAGGTCGACCGTATCGAAGTTCGTTGGATAGGCGGCGGCGTCGATGTTTTTGAGAATATAGTCCCTAATCGACTTATAACGCTGACCGAGGGTGGCTCAAAGGCCGGCTCCGAGTGAGCGGGAGGATTTCTTCTGCAAAAGCGTTCGCACACGGCCTTTTCGAATTGTACCGAGGTTGACCGACCGGCAGTTGCTCCCGAGGGGATCCCATTGTATCTGCCCTGTGACTCCCTGGAAGCCTGACATCGCCCTGACCGCGTCGCATATACGTGCCCGGTTGAGTCCGGCTTTGTGTGTCGCCGCAATCAGAAGGTTCACCGAATCGTAGGTATGTGCGGCAAGATAGTCGGGACTTTCTCCGAAACGGCGGATAAATTTTTCTTCGAAGCTCTCCGATCTTTCGCCGGGCGTATAAAGCAACGGGAAGACAACGCCCTCGGCCGCCGTATCTGCTTGTTCCAAAAAACTTCGACGACCCATATCGGGGCCGCCAAAGATATGGCCCTTGAAACCTTTCTCCCGAACGGCGCGGATTAGCTTTGCACTATCTTGCGCAGCGGCAATTAGAACCAGGTTTTGCGCCTCGGCGTGCAGGATTTTCTCCACAAGCTCATCGTATTTTTTTTGCCCCGGCTTAAATTCAAAGTGGTACAGCGGCGCCAGGCGGTGCCGGACAAAACACCGGCTAAGCTCGACTGTGAAAAGATGGGAATCGTGGTCCACCGCCGATACGAGGAGAAATGGTCTTTCCCCGATATCTGACGCAATCGCCTGTGCCAAAATCGGCGCCTGCAGGTGATCTGACGGCAGGCATGAAAACATCCACGGCACATTAGCAAGGTTCACCGTCTTATCCGTACTTGCGGGACTGAGCAAAGTCAGCCGGGCCTTTGCAACTACCTGTTCGGCCAGGTGTGTTGATGGCCCGTCGATTCCGCCTATGACGGCCCAGACTTTGTGCACATAAGCCATACGGGCTACCTCTGTGACGCCCGAGCCCCAGGGATTATCCGACCAGCCGGGGACCAATCGAAACGGAAGGCCGTTGTAACCACCCGCGCGGTTGGCTTCTTCAACGGCTAAGGACGCCGCACGCCACATATCACCACCTTTCGGGTCGGAAGCCGTGCAGGGGCCGAAATATCCTATCAGTACTTCTTTAATGTTGCGTGGAGGGCGTTTCTCGCGTCCAGGCCCGGCGTAGTTTGTCTGACAGGCTCTCGCGTTAAAAAACACTTCGCGCGACGAACGCTTTTGGGAGTCTTTGCCCCCTGTCTGTACCATAAAAGATAGCGCCAAAAGTATTAATGTAGTTCTGAATATCCCGGGCATTTGTGTTTAGTATCCTTCGAAGGCTTACCGCTGTCGAGCGGTCGCCAGCGACTGGCTGGCTCTGTCCCGTGGGGGAACGTAGTCTCGTGGTATCTTAAGGTCTTCTCTGGAGTAGAAGTTCCATGTGCCATTTTCTCGTTTTGCCAGGTACACGTCACCAACATCGTCGAGGCAGGCGCTCAGCTTGATATCGCCTGTAACACCGTTCCAGGGCCTTGCTCTGTGTGCTAACACATCACGCATTTTTGCCCGGTTGAGACCCGCCACCTGCACCGCCCAGATAAGCATGTTCATTCCATCATAGGCATGAGCTGCGAAGGTTTCCGGCTCTTCACCGAAACGCTTCTTGAATGCCTCACAAAATTGAGTATACCTCTTGCTTTTACTTTCAGGATTCCAGGGCGAAGTGCAGATGACTCCTTCGGCGTTTTCGCCGGCAATTTCGGCAAATTCGTCCAATAGGCACCGGTCACAGGCAAAATAAGGGTGCTTAATCCCCATTGCTCGCATCTGATTCAGAATCTGTGCGCCTTCATGAGCATCACCCCAATGGACAATCGCATCCAGATTTGCTTCCTTTAGACGTTCCAGTTGTAAAGAGAAATCGTCGATTCCCAGATTATAGGCCATTTCCAGAATAACCGGGTAACCGAGACGCCGGCTTCCATCGCGGATTTCACGAACACCAAAGCGACCATAACGGTTACTTGAGCGAATGATTCCAACTCTTTTAAGACCGAGTTTTCTGTATATGTAATCAACAAGCAAATAACTTTGCTGACGATCATCACTGATACAGCGGAAGACCCAGGGGATGTTTGTTTCGATGAATGTGGGATCCGTGTCACCGGAATTCATCATGACGATTTCTGCCTTTAGCGCAACGCGGATAGCAATGTGGCTGTTGGCACCGTCGATTGTGCCGAGAATCGCCCAGACTTTGTCTTTATATGCCTGTTTGACGATTTCGTTCCCAGAGGCACCCCAGAGACCGTTATCGTTGCTTATGACCAGCTCGAAGGGGATATTACGCTTGAGATATCCTCCTTTGGCGTTTGTTTGTTCGATAGCGAGCCGTGTGCCCTGAAGCATCTTAATTCCCAGCGGTTCTTCATGACTTTTTCCGCCTGTGGCAACCGAGACGGTGGACATAATCGGGCCAATAAACCCAATTTTAACAGTCTCTATATCCTCCGGCTCAGGTTTAGCTCGGCCGGGACCGGTATATTCCATTTGCAGCAGAAAGTGTTCTTTGAAGGGTTTGACATGTCGAAATGGCTCGACATCCTGTGCCGTCTTTGCATAAATTGTATCCTGTCGCAGCCCCAAATCAGGGACTTCGTAGGCACTGGCAGAGTTGATTTTTCGAAGTATTTCAATTGTTTCAGGGTCAATTTTGATAATAGATGATGTTGTTTCTGTTTTTATCTCCTTCTGCCCGGCATAGGATAGGGTACCTATTATTAAAGTGGCAAAAAGCAGGATTTGATATCGTTTCATATTTTGGCCTCCTCGCAGTGACAATCTTAAAACTGGATAATGAACTAATTGTCATTTTACCATATTTTCGTTTAATTTTCAGCTATTTTTTCAGATTTTCCGGCTTGTGCAGGATTCTTTGCCTTAATCCTTTGTAATATCCGGTACCGATTGCCCATCCGAGTCCCTTTGAGGTTCCAATCCAGACATCGTTGCCGTCGAATTCCGTCCATAGGGCGTAATTATGGGGGATGCTTACCGGCATATCAACGACTTCGAGAATTTCCTTATTTCGACTGACAATTGCTTTGCCTCCATGTGTATTGGGATCCATCGTATACGTAATCCACGTATCTGTAGGAAAATCAGCCAGCACACCCAGACCTTTATCGGTTGCAAACCATGCTTCGTTGGCATCGCGGCCTTTGACGGCATTGCCGAAGTCGCTGGGCAGACCGGTCTCATGTTCATAGAAGCCTCGCCAATGCCGACCATCATAGCGGTTCATGCCAAAATAGGTTGAGACCCATAAGATGCCGTCAATAAAACTGGTCCCGGTTGTGATTACGTGAACTATACCATCGTCGCGATATAGGTCGATTTCCATTTCACCATCGGGATCGAGATAGTCTTTCCACCTCTCAGTTGCCACGTCGAACTCCAAAACGCCGCTGCCCCAGATGCCGAGGTAGACCTTTCCATCGTTATAGGAAACGCCGTAGTTCCATATCTCTTCCATCGGCGCGTTTTTTTCCGTGTATATTGTCCATTCACCGGTGACAGTGTTATACCTGCTTGCGCCGGCGGTTGTCGCCGCCCAGATATTGTCGTTTTCTACCGCCACGCCATAAACGACGTCGTTGACCAGGCCGCTGTTGAGTTGGTGCCAGTGGTCGAATCTGCCTCCGCTAAAGCGGGCAAGACCACCGCCGAAGAGCCCAAGCCAAAGCTCTCCGGTTTTCGGATTATAATCAAGGGCGGATACGACTCGCCAGGGCAGGCCGTCTTCTTCTTTCCAGCTCTTAATCTTGAGTGTTTTTTTGTCGATACAGGCCAGGCCGTCTTCGCTGCCTACCCAGACGTTCGAGGAGTCTGCCTTAACTGCGAAAATATGGTCATTAGGAAGACCGTCTTTTACCGTAAAATGCTTCCATTGTGTATAAACGTAAGGTAATTGCTGCTTCCCCTCGGGACCTGAAACAGATACAGACGTTGGGGACTGACCTGTTTGGTCCCCGGTTTTGCAGAATGCCGTATTTGCGAGCCACAACACCATGAAAATTTCTAAAGCTGCTGTGAAATATTTCATAAAGATTCCTTTTTTCTTTCGACTATAACGTCTTGAGATACTCTATCAAATCATTGAGCTGGTCCTTGGTCATATCGTTTGTCACACCATGTTTGTCGTTCGGATTATACCTTGTCCAGATTTCCTCCAGGGTTTCTGCAATTCCGTTGTGCAGATACGGAGCGGAATCATAGATGTTATTAAGATGGGGTGTGTCGAACTCAGATTCCCGGTCAAACTGGAGCTTCGTCTCGATATTGTGACGGTTCCTGTCAGTGTAAAGCGGCGGAAAGTGACAGGTTGCGCACCTGTTTTGTTTTGGAATGACGCGGCCGTCATTGGCCATTGTTCGTTCGAACATTTTTTTGCCCCGGCGTTGTGCATCGGTGAGCTCCGCTCCCAAGGGACGGTACCTGTTGGGCGGTCTCGGAATGGTGCAAATATAGTTATCCAGTGCAGAAAGCTCTTCCGGTGTGAATGGTTGTATACGGGTAAAGAAAACCGCGAGTCGCGGCCCGCATTGCCTTTGCAGGCTTGGATTGGTCCCTTCCCATTTGAATGGTGCTGTGTCGAGAATCCCCCTTAGTGTTCGGTTATCGACCGGGCTGATCCCGATTCCATCGGGCTCGATATCGTAGGTAAGCCCGTCGACGTGCCCGTCCGGATGGCACGAGTGACATGAAAACTGGCGGTGGAATGTGATATTAGCGCTGTGAAAAAGGCGTTCGCCATAGCGCACTTTAGTAATGATTTTAGGACCTCCGAGATCAATTCTTGCCGCAGCTTCAAGTTTATTCAGATCGATAACTGTCAATGAGTCATCCAGGGCGTTCGCTGCGAAGGCGGTTTTCCCGTCCGGTGTTATGATGATTCCTCGCGGGCTGTGTTTGACAGGGATATGAGTGATAACGAATTCGGTTGGTTTACCCAGGTGATTCGGGAATACTCGCTGCCGCTGGTAATCTGACGCCGCCGTGAGCATCGATATAAGCTTCGGGACGTCCACGACGGCGACGCGATCCGAGCCGGAGCTTGTCACCAGGGCCATGCTGCCGTCGGGCGTGATTGCCACATCAGCCGGATCGGGAAAACACATGTCGGGCTCATCAAGTAGCACCTGGTCCACACGGCCGTTTTTCCATACGATTCCAAGCCCGTTCGTGATAGTCCATCCCTGAAGCAGGCGGGTCATTGGGACGAGGTTCTTCGTGCGGTTTAAGGTGATCAGAGCAAAATCTCCGCTCGGGTGCCAGTCAATACCCTGCAGGAGATTCGCCGCCGGAATAACAAACCGGTCTTGTACGATTGTTCGGGCCGGATCAATTACCGTAACCTCGGATAGTGAAGGATTGCGAAACTTCACAAATCGCGAGAGGTTATTGGTAACATAGATAACCGAACCGTCAGCGGAACGCGATAAAGACCAGGGGCTCCTACTTGCGTTGAGACGTTTGAGTTCTTTCAAAGAAGTCGTGTCAATTACCGAAATACTATCCGCGGCAGTATTGAGGACATATAGATGCCTGCCGGAAGCATCAGTAAGCACACCATGCGGCCCGTCGCCCACGGGAATCGTGGCAAGAACTTTGCGGGAAGATACGTCGAGAACGGAAACCGTATCGTCAAGGCGATTACTTACATACGCTCTTGTGCCGTCGGGACTGAAGGTTACGTCCGTAGGATGATGGCCGACCTCTATTTCCGCAATTTTTTTCTGCGTTTGAACATCGACGACGACGATAGTGTGAGAGGCCTCACATGCAACGTAAATTTCTTCACCATCAGGGCTAAGGGCCATGTTGAGCGGAGTCTTATAGCGAGGCTCTTGTACAACTTTTGGCGGTTCGGTTGGATGGGCGATTTGTTTTACGGCTTCGTCAACGTCAAAAGGCTTGTCATGTGCATTGTCGTGACATTGCTGGCAGCTCTCTTTTGTTACTTCCCTGAGTCCGGCCGCTTTGGCCGCACGCGCATCTTTCATTATTGCTTCCGGGTAATAATGGCTGCCCGCACCATGGCAGGCTTCACAACCGACGCCTTCGTATATTGAGTACAATTCACCTGCGTGTTCCGTGGGTTGATGATAAGTAGTGGTGTGACACTTTAGACAAGCCGGGCTGGTCTGGGGGGGATCTTTCAAACCTTCCTTTTTCGCGATTTCATACGCTTCGTCGGTCGCCAGTACGGCATACGCGCGGGCATGTGTGCTCATCCGCCATTTGCTGTACTGATAACCCATCGCGGGGCCTTTGTGGCAGGCGGCACAGGTGAGAGTACCTATATATTTTGCTTTGTCTGTTTTTGAATCGGTTACATCCGGATATTGCGGCGCAGGACTAAATTTGAAATCTCCGGGAGTAGGATGGGCTATATCAGAGAGGGCTTGTTTCATATCAAGCTTGGGTAATTTGTGAACGGCAACATGGGAACCCTTTACCTGGTGACAACCCATGCAATCCTGCACAGTCGGCATCATCAGTCCTGCGCTTTCGGCTGCCCGGCGATCCGTCATAATAGTTGCATCCATGTACTCGCTTCCCGGGCCGTGGCACTTTTCACATTGGACGCCGTCTTCTGTGAAAAATGTCTCGTCCTTTTCCCATGCTTCCGCATTAGCACCGGTTGCATGGCACCCCAGGCACATCGACGATTCCTGCGGCTCCTGGGGAATACCGCTGAGCCTGGCGATTTCTTTCGCCTGGGGTTTGGCCAGGACTGCATAGGCTCGAGCGTGCTTGGAAGCCAGCCACCGGCTAAGCTGATGACCCATACCTTTTCCCTCATGGCAGGTCGCACAGACTTTTACTCCGACATATACCGGATTTTTTTGGCTTCGTTCTTCGGCACAAAGGGAAAATGAATGAGCCACTGCGATAGTTAGAACAATAAGAAAACTTCTCGATATATTTTTACTGATCATATCGATATCCCTGGATTACGGTGAGAATTTGGTTTGCATTAACGTCTTTAAGCTTTGTAGTCTGCTTGTCCGGCCAGCGGATTTCTACGGAATCCGCCCTGGTGGTCTTGCCGAGACCGAAATGGCATCTCGGATCGGCCTGCGAAAGATAACCTGTTGCCGGGATAAGATCTCTCAATTGTGTGAGCGAACCGGTGGTTACGGTGACGCGTGCACCAATTGCGGTACTCTTGCCTCCAGGCATTTTCGCTTCGATGGTAAGCCAATTGTTTTCGTTGCCGCCGTCATTTCGCAGGAGCCTGGGAGTATCGTTAAGATTGATAACAAGAAGGTCAAGGTCTCCGTCATTGTCGTAATCGCCGTAAGTTGCGCCGCGTCCGACGTATTTCTGCCTGAAGTAGGCGCCTGACTTATTCGCGACGTCCACGAACTTTCCCGTGCCGTCGTTTCGCATGAGCACATCCTCTTCGGTGTATTCGTGATGGGCGTTGCCGTTGGCGACGAAGATATCCAGGTATCCGTCGCAATCATAATCGAATAGGACCCCGCCCCACCCTGTGTACTGGCCGCATACGACGGCGAGGCTGGTCGGCTCCGTGCGATCTTCGAAATAGTCCTTTCTGTTCATAAGAAGGCAGCCGTATCCCATGTCGGGAATGTAAATATCGAGCCAGCCATCGCGGTCCACATCGCCGGTCGTGGGTCCCATCGAAGAGACTCCCTGCCCCCCTTCGCCGAAAGCCAATCCCATCATAAGACCTTCGCTGTCGAATGTGCCCTTGCCCGTGTTTTTAAAAAAGTAGTTCTCCATTGCGTCGTTGGGAATATAGATGTCCAGGAGCCCATCGTTGTTCAAGTCCGCGATCGTCGCGCTCATCGCCCGTCCATTTGGCTGAAATATTCCTGCTTCTTTGGTGACGTCGGTAAAAGTTCCATCGCCGTTGTTACGATACAGTGCGTCCGGCTGTCCTCTATAGCTGAGGGGTCCGGGATAACCCGCCGCGGCATAGTATGAACGGAATTTGCCGCTGTCGTATTTGAGGTAATTTGCGACATAAACATCAAGGTCTTTGTCGCCGTCATAATCGAACCAGGGCGCCGAAAGGCTCCAGTTCGCATTCGCAAGCCCTGACGATTCCGATATATCGGTAAAGGTTCCGTTCCCGTTATTGCGATAAAAAACGTTCGGGCCGTAATTTAGTACATACAGGTCGAGGTCGCCGTCTTTATCAAAATCCGCGGCGGAGCATCCGAATCCGAAACCATCGTGGCCGACTCCGGTCTTTTTCGTGACATCAGTGAATGTCCCGTCGCCATTATTTCGATATAATGAGTTGGTAAGTTCTCCCCTGAGGTTTCGGCCCCGGTTGTCGTTGACGTTTGTGAGCCAGCATCCATTGACAAAATAAATATCGAGCCAACCATCACCGTCATAGTCGAAAAACATTGCTCCGGCGCCTGTGCCCTCGACGATATTGCTGAGATCAAAGTCACCATAGCTGTGTTTGATGTTAATTCCAGCTTCTTTTGTAACATCGGTAAAAACAGGTAGCTTTTCCTCTGCACCATGGCTGAGAGAGATTTGAAAAATCAGCACGAATATTAGAAATCTCAACGACTTCACTTATTGCCTCCTTCATTGTTCTGATTATATCCCGGCAGGTTATCCGGGCCGGGAATACCGTCCCACATCGCTCCCATATCAATCCATTCCACAAAGGTTAGCTTCTCATCGGTGCTCAATGCCTGGTGCTGATTCGGCGGCATTTGAGCTACCTTTTCGGGTGAAAATGTATTGTCCCACGGCCTTGAGGTATTTCGCCCGAATATGCGCCATATAAGCGGGCTGGTCCGCGCCCTGCCCGGATGAACATATTTTCCATAGTCCGGCCGGCTTCCCGCGGCAAGAAGGGTTGTATAGCTTTGATTAAAGCAAGCCTTTTCGTTGGCGGGAGTAACCGGCGATGTTTCGTGTGTAAGGCGAAGGGCCGCGTCTGTCCGGCCGTGGCAATGGGCGCATTTTTTTGCGATAATCGGCATAACATCTCGCCTAAAATCGACGGTTCGCCTTCGTTCGGGGGGTAAGGTCAGCTTGACCGAGGGATTCGTGATAGCTTCGACTAAGATATTCTCCGGTGTAAGCTCGCCATCCTCGTGGCAGCCTATACAACCTCTCGGTTCATGGTTCTTGGCCCAAATCCAGCCGCAGCTTCGCAGGGCCATACCATCGGCGTCTAATGTTTGAAGCTCAATGGGAGTGTTGGCTGGTATCTCGATGTTGAAAGAGCCGTCCTCTTCGACGTCTATTTCACCGAGAATGCGACGTTGCGCCAAATTAGGGATTCCATTATGCGAATGCACCGGAACTTCTGTATTCAAAGCCTGGAAAATTGAGGTGTCATTTGTTAAAGGGATTCCCTCAAGCACACGAAGTCTTTTTATCGTCCCCTGGGACATCCATTCCGGCTTTTTAAGGTCAGAAAGATAAACATTAAGACAAAATAGTTTTCCGTTCGGATCCTGCTCTTTGACCACACTGGATCGCCCATCCGGTTCGGGACGAGGATGCACAATCTTTGCCTGTATGTCGTGATAGTTTGGGCTATCGAAGATCAACTCGAGTTTTCCATTTGAAGGATCGAGGCGGTAAACGCCGTGTGTATCTGTTCGGCGCTGCGATCTTCGAGACACAAGTATCCTGCCATCGGGAAGCGGTGAGGGAGAATGGAATAAACCGTCAGTCTCTCGGGTGACTTCTCGATAAGATTTCAGCGGCCGTCGCAGTTTTACACAACCGATACTGCCTGAGCCGTCCCATGCGGGCTTATCGGCTTCGATGAATACGGCCAGGCCCTGTGTCGTCGTGCAGGGCATACGTTTTATTGGCCTGCCCTGGTTAGTGCAAAATGCAGCAAAATCGGTGCCGTCTATATTGAGGCCGAACACCGAAACGCGCCCGATGGATCCCCGGTTGAGCGTGGATCGCTGCCGGCTTGCAAAAAGAAGGCGCCCGTCGGACATAATAAATGGGTCCGTATCGCTGGACAGGTTGAAGGTCAGGCGGCGTATCTCTGATCCGTCGAGTTTACAGGAATACAGGTTGGTGGCGACTCCAACGCCGGATTCGTTCAAGGTCCCCTTCTCCGAGCCGACAAAGGTCAACTGGTACCACGGTTCCGGAGAGACAATCGTGTATAGCATTGCCTGATAGCCCGGGCTTCTACAGTTGCCTATTCCGCTGGTAATCTGTCTGACATTTGAACCATCTATTTCCATTTCATAAATGTTCCAGTCATCGTCGGTCTTTCTCTTTGCGGCAAAAAGGACGTGCGAGGCGTCGAATGAAATCGCCGGATCGCAAGCGCTGTGGAAATCCCGGCTCATGATTTCTTTGGAGAGATCCGGGTATACCTTAACGAGGCGTGCTCGACCACCGAATTGGGATCGTAAAAACCAATCGGGCAAGGATGCTTGCTGCTCGACGGCCGTTGCAGTTCGTTGATGCGATGTCGAATTACGAATGTCAAGCTGTGTGACGATAAATGCGTTTTCAATCCGGCCGGGGGGTGATAACGGTGATTCTAACTTTTCTACCGAAGCCTGCGTGACAATTCCGCTCAAAATAATAACGGCGCAGCAGACATAAATATCTGCAAAGCGGATCCTGTTTTCATTATGTTCAAAATGGTCTCTACTCACTCGGCTTCCTTATTTACTATTAAAGGGGCAGAGTACATATTCCGGGATTCTTACCCCAGCGCTTCTATTTGCATGAGATTAGGAGATCCAATATACTCCATGTTACGATACGCTCCTGAGACAATGCCTAAGCATGGTGTTTAAGTATATTATAAAATAGGAAATTAGACAAGCAGAATCCTGCTGTTAGAAAGGTATCTATAGGCAAGCACTTATATCTCAGCCATCTTAACCGCATTCTCAATGTGCAAGGCTGCGCATAGCTTGTATGTATTTTCTTCTCTCCCTGTAAAGTGTATAAAATTGGATTTCGTTGCGGCATTTTTCTACCCGATCCGAATTGCATCCACCTCAATCTCAAACAGCAGGTCATCTCTACAAATACAGTTTTCCGCAATTATCACAGGAAATAGCGGTATATTATTATTGATGCGATACTTCCCGAATAGCGGGGCGTCCGCAGCATGTTTGAAATAGGCCAGTCCCCGTGTAACATTACTCCAGGTCATCCCTCTCGACTCCAGAATCGCATGAACTACTTTCATCGTTAGTGTTACCTGGGCCTCCGGGTCGTCTATATGTGCCGTTATTCCGTTTGGATTTATGCTTGCCGTGCCGGAAATGTACAATCTTTGATGGTCCGGCAGGTCAAGTTCTACCGCCCGGCTGAAGGAACTGCCGTAGTCAGTGGCGGAAGATTGCAGCGGTGAACGGACTTCGCATGACTGCATGGCCTTATTTTTTGCCTTTACTGCCAACAAACCGCTCACGAGTGCCGTCCCGGCGGAATTACACCCGCCGACGCCGGTACTGGCCGGTACTAATCCTTCATAAATCCGCTTTTTATGGAAAAAAGCATCTCTGATCTTGTTAAAATCACCATACCAGTCCAATATATTATTATTATAAAACCATGTCCGCAAAACATGGCTGAATTTCATGCCGGCAGTCTCAAGCACGGCATCCATCTTTTCGAATATCTCCTCTGCTTGCTCAGCCGGTGAGATGTGCTCTCGTTCCGGCAGCAAACCGCCCAGTTGGCAATACTGAGCGTAGTCGTCTTCGAATACGCTGCCCACTACTCTGCCATCCAGCTTGAGTCTTTTTACCTCTGCTCCTGAAATCGCCCGCAGGTGAGCACCGCAAAGATTCGCAGCATGCCCGTCCTCAAGCCACGTAACCGGTGCATCGATTCGACCAAAAGTATTCTTGAGCATCTCTATGCCTGCCCCATTCTTGTCCGGCATGCCAAATACTTCCTGGGAAATAACATGTGCCTTTCTTGCCCGAACAGCGTCGGCCATTCTCTGAAAGAGAGACTGTGAGCACTCGTCGCCCTCGGGAACAGAGGTCATAAAATATTCCCGGTACGCTCCTCTGTTCAGTGCTATGATTTGTAAGCCTGAAGAGGTACTTTTTTGAAGATCTGCCAAACCTGTAGTTTCGTTATTCCCCATTCAGTTTCCTTTCTGTAAGGACATATTTTTAATAATAACGGTTGCTTATCAGTACATATTTAGATGTTTCTCTTCAATAGAAAAATTTTGACATATTTCCGGACTTTTTTACTCGCCGAGAAGCGGCTTCAAAATTGAAACAAGCAGCATTATCAGTATTGAAAAGGCATTTATTGCATCTCAAAATGCCTTTTATAACCAAAGGTTGAGCCGATAACCGCCACATACTCGGAACCCGGTTATTGGAACAAAAAATGCTATCATTTTGAATGGAGCTGTTTGAGTCTGCAACAAATCCCAGCGCCAAACGTCTGACAGGTTCTCAAAGCTCCCGGAAACTGCCGTGAGATTAGCTCCTCCGACTTGCTCGCGTAGAAGGTTATAGTCCACCCTGCTTGATCTTAGTCTTGTGTGGGATTGTGGCAAAACAGGCACTGGCCGACGGCCACAGGGCCTTGAACAAATGATGCTGATACGGTATAGTCGTCGTGATTATTGCAGCACAGTTCCGGCTTCTGTGTGATTAAAAGGGCAAGCAGAGGACCAATATTAATATCTTCACGGGCCACTTCAGTTGCCTTTAGAACTCGTCATAAAAAATATCTTCCGGACGTATGCCCTTTTCTTCAAGAACCTGGTTGACCGCCTGGATCATCAAAGGTGGGCCGCAAAGGAATGCCTGACGAGGTATGCCGTGTTCCAAGTACTTATCTACAGAAAGATGGATGAATCCTGTTTCTCCGTCCCATTTTTCCTCGGGTTTCAATTCGTCGGATAAGGCGTAAATTACATGGAAATTCGGATGTTTGCTTTCAAGTTCCTTGAATCGCTCAAGGTAAAAGATGTCCTCTGTTGTCCGGCAGCCGAAGAACAGCCAGCACGAGCGGTCGGGCCATCGGTCATAGAGCGAATAGATGATATTCTTCATAGGCGCCATCCCGCAGCCACCGCCTACACAAATGATCTCAATAGAGGGATCCTCGTTCAGATAAAAATCACCGTAAGGTCCCGTGAAAGCCACCTCGTCATTTTCTTCTAAGTTGTGCAGGTATGTCGAGGCGATGCCACCCGGAACCAGCCTGACAACGAGCTCCACGACTGTCGGCTCATAAACGGGAGAGCTAATTGAGTAGGCGCGGAAAACCGGGCCATCAGGGGATGGGGCCTGAACCTGCACGTATTGGCCTGGTCGTTGAGAAATTTCCTGGGAATCATTTAATTTAAGTCTGATTTCCTTAATATCGTGTGTGAGTCGGCGAGTGCTTTCCACTGTGGATGCAAATAGTTTAATATTAAGGAAATCATCGGGTATGCGAATATAAATATCTTCTCTTACTTTAACCTGACAGGCCAATCTAATCCCGGAACGAATTTCCTTTCGCGTTAAATGCGGTGTCTCAGTTGGAAGTACCGGCCCACCGCCTGAAATTACTGCGATTTTACAGTGTCCGCAGGAGCCTTGGCCTCCACAGGCCGACGGTATGAAAATCTCGTTGGCGTAGAGGCTTGAAAGCAGCGTCTGTCCGCCCTCGACCTCAAGCGGTTTTTCGCCGGCATTGATATCTAGTTTGCATATCCCGTAATTTATCAGAAAGTGTTCAGCAATCATCAGCCCGGCAGCCAGAAATATTACCAGGCCGGAGAAAGAAAATACTGAATACAAATAAATCGAAAACCCCATTGAACACTCCTATTGGATCGATACCATCCCGGCAAAACCCATGAATGTCATGGCGAGTACGCCGGTTACGATCATTGCTATGGCTACACCCTCAAAACATTTCGGGACATGGCTGTATCTCATTTTCTGTCTCAAGCCGGCTAAAAGCACAATGGCAAGTGCCCAGCCGATCCCTGCTCCCAGGCCGAAACCTACCGACTGCATAAAACTGTATTCTCTAATGATCATGAACAAAGATGCGCCGAGAATAGCACAGTTGACGGTTATCAAAGGTAAAAATATGCCGAGTGCAAAGTACAGCTTCGGACTGAACCTTTCGACAAACATTTCAACTAATTGCACAAAGGCGGCGATAACTGCTATGAAGACAATAAATTGCAGATGAACGAGATTAAATGGCATCAGGACAAAATGGTAAATTACATAATTTATCATTGTTGTCATTATCATCACGAAAATCACGGCGGTGCCCAGGCCCAGCGACGTTTTAATTTGGCCCGAACACGCAATAAATGAACACATGCCGAGAAAGTTCGTTAGCAGGATATTGTTCGTGAATATCGCCGCAATGAATATCACCCATGCCGATGTTTCGCCCATTATTTATTCTCCTCAGGCTCCGGGCCCTTGATAAAATTGAAAATTCCAATCACGATACCGAGAGCAAAAAATGCTCCGGGCGCCAGAATCATTAACTGGTTGGGAGTGTACCACTCGCTGAAAGCCGGAATCGTACGTCCCAGAATTTCTCCGGTACCCAGCAGCTCTCTGAAAAAGCCGATGATAGCCAGCACTACGGCGTAACCAATACCGTTTGCCAGCCCGTCGACGATGGATAGAACCGGCGGATTCTGGAGTGCAAATGCTTCGGCCCGGCCCATCACGATACAGTTTGTGATAATCAAGCCGACATAGGGGCCGAGCTGTTTCGACATATCCCAATAGAAGGCTTTGAGGAACTGGTCGAAAAGTATGACGAAGGTTGCGATTATAGCCACTTCCGCTATCATCCGGATTCGATGGGGCGTGTGCTTTCGTAAGAGGGAGACTATCAGATTTGAACCGACGCAAACAAAAATCAGTGCCGCACCCATTACGAGCGAGTTCTCCAGGCGATTCGTAACCGCCAGAGCCGAGCATATACCCAGCACCTGAATCGCCAGCGGATTATTTGCCCAGGCACCCTCTTTCAGTGTTTGCAGCCCTTTGCCTCCACATAGTCCCCCGGTATTACAGGCCGCACAGGTTAACTGATTATCTGCCATTTTATTGCTTCTCCTCGACAATGCTCTTTATGGCTTCGTTGAGCATCTGTTGTACTTTGTCGCAGGTCATTGTCGCTCCACTTATGCCGTCTACTTTATTCGCCGATGTCTCGCCCCCGCTTTTAATGATTATCCCCGGATTCCCGGCTTCATCTCTGATCATCAAGCCCACGAATTTATCACGAAACGAAGTTTTGACGATTTCGCCGCCGAGACCGGGAGTTTCCTCCTGCTCGTAGAATGTTATGCCGCGAATCTCTTTAATTTCCGGGTCGAGAGCCAAAAAGCCCTTGATTGGACCCCACAAACCGGGCCCGGCAAACCGCATCGCGATTGCACCGTCATTATTATCCGATGGAGTGTAAACATAAGTCGAAATATTACCTCGCATCTGCTCTCGTACATTTTCCTTGTATATTTTCACCAATTCTTCGGATGATGCCTTGTCCGGTATGGATACATTTAGCGCCAGAAGGATGTTTTTTACTTCTTCCGCCTGGGCGTTGGCTTGCTTGTAAGGAGCCGTAAAGCTCGCTGCGAATGTCAGTACCAGCGCACATACCGTACCCAGCACCGCCGCATAAACAAGAGTATATACGTTACCCTTCATTTTTAAGCCTCCTGAGACGAATTCCGACGACTATTTCATCGAGAATCGGAGCGACAATATTGCCCAGCAGGATTGCAAATGTTACCCCCTCGACATATCCGGTGAAGTTGCGTATCAAGACCGTGGTCGAGCCGATTACGATGCCGTAGAACCATTTGCCTGCATTTGTCGTCGGGCCGGTTACCGGGTCGGTTGCCATATAAAACGCGCCGAAAAGCAATCCTCCTGCAAACAAGTGCCATATCACCGGGCCGAACACGCCGGGCATGGGATACTTCACCGCATCGCCTACAACTAAAGCTCCGGTTAGGATGACGAATGAGCCGAGTATGCTCACGACCGTTCGCCAGCTTGCGACGCGTGTAAAAAGCAAAAATACGCCGCCGAGTATAATCAATATGGCCGATGTCTCGCCGGCACTTCCTGAAACTCTTCCCAAAAGCATATGCGCGATAGACTCCATTTCTGGATCTACTGCCCGTTTGGCCAGGGCCAGCGGTGTGGCTCCGCTGACAGCGTCCAATGAGGGGGTTACCCAGGTCAGAAATCCGCCTATAAGCTCATCGCTGGGCTTGACCCAACTGGCAGCCATTGTCTTTGGATAGGCGAGCGAAAGAAAGCAGCGGCCTACAAGAGCGGGATTGAATATGTTTCGCCCCGTGCCGCCGAACAACTCCTTGCCGATGAACACGCCGAATGCAACACCCAGCGCAACCATCCAAAGGGGCAAATTCGGCGGGAGAATCAACGGCCATAGTATTCCCGTGACGAAGAAACCCTCGTTGATGCCTTCCTTGCGTATCATCGCAAAAATAGCCTCCACCGTCAGACCCGCGGCGTAGGAGACGATTATCATGGCCAAAAACCGCAGCCCAAAGAAGTAAAACGCCGCTAACACCGATGGAACCACGGCGATGATTACCATCGACATTAACCGCTTCAAATCCAGTGGGTCCCGAATATGAGGGGCCCCGATTGTCTTTGTCGATGGCGCAAAGAAGAAATGCTCCAACGCCCCGAACACAGGATTGAAAAGCCGCAGCCTGCCGCCTTCCTCGAAGGTGGGTCGAACTGCATCAATGATTTTCAACAGCCATTTCACTCGGTTTTCTCCTCTGATTGTTTGCGTGCTTCTTCCTGCTGTTTACGTATTTCTTCCTGATGCAGTTGTTCCTGTCGTATTTCTTCCTTTTCTTTGGCTATTAGGTCCTTGGCGTCGATGAGCTGTTTTCTCAGATCTATCTTCGACGGGCAGACATAAGAGCACAGGCCGCACTCCACACAAAGATCCACTCGGGCCTGCTCAGCCTCTTCGAGCAGGTAGGCGTACAAGTACTTGTGGATTAGATAAGGCATGATCCCTGCAGGACATACCTCTTCGCAATAATTGCAGGCTATACACGGCCGCAGTTCTCCCCGGATGCCTGTAGTAAATTGCTCCCTGAATTTTTTTCGCAGTGAACTTAAGTAACAGTCGGCGTAACAATGCCGGTCCCATCCCGGCCTGATGAATCCGAGAAATTCCCTTTCTTCATGTTCACGAAGGACTGTTATTCCTCTGCATTCCGTGTCGATCCCCATTGTTTCTGCCGGTAATATCTTACCTGTTAGTATGCCGCCGTTAATCACTCTCGCAGCAGGCTCAAAGACATACTCTTCTTTGATTTTCTGTATCGGGTATCCCGGCATAACCTTCATGTGGGTGGGCGTGTTAACTCCCATTCCGCCTATGGAGACGATTCTGACCGTACAGGGTTTCGTCAGCGTCAGGGCGCGATCCACCGCCAAAATTCCCTCTGTGCGAACCGCCCAGACGGGGCCTTCGCCGGGTTTGAGGTTCAATCTTCGTGCAAGAATGGTGAAATTATCGTACGGATATTTGAGTGGTATCTCCAGCATTTTCACCCATGCATAACCGCGTATCTGATTTCGTATTAGATTCGCAAATTCTGATGTGATATCAGGCAATACGAGATAAATAGGCTGATATTCCAGCAGAGACTGCAAATGTTCCAGGCCTCTCGTGAAATTCAAAAGTCTCTTGTGAAGCTGCACATCTCCTCTCGTAAGAAACGGTTCGAGGCTCATAGTAGAGACAATAACTGCTTGCGGTGTGCCGAGCGGATCAGGCAGGGCTCCCGTGAAAGCATCATAGAAGAATTGCCATGCACCAAGGGACAAGAGCTTGTATCGCTTAACTCCCGCCGTACCCATTTGCCTTTCTACGTGCTGCATTTCCTTTACGGCAATATCTGCGTGTTCCTCGAGCCGGGCGGCGTCTTCAAGTACTATATGATTCTCAACAGTCTTTAATCGGATGGTTCCGGACCGTGGTGCCAGCAGGGGGACTTCGTAGTTGTCAGGATCCTTTGCAAGAACATCACCGCCGCTGACTTTCTGGCCATTCTTTACACGAATGTCGGTGAACGTGAAACGTTCACTGCGCAGGGGCAGGTGGAGAACCTTAGGTTCCGGCATTGCTTTTACCGCGCTCTGGGGTTTTCCCTTCAGCAGTACGTTGTAACCGCCTCTGAATCTCACTTTGTCGGTTCCCTTAAAAAGCCGTTCTTTAAACTTAATTGACGAAAGTCGCTCACATCCATTGACCTCATATAGGCCAAAACTGCCGGCTACTTTTTATGAGCCCTTAAAATCATCTATAACTTGGTTATATGAGAGATATTATACACGAAAATGCGTTTCTATTCAATCCTCTATTTAAGCTCTGAGCCTCATTTACAGGCCAAAAAGAGACTACATTATCATTTGTGAGAATTCCTTAGAGCGATGAGAATATCGTGAAACAACACTTTGAAGCAATCCGAAGAAATGCTATTTAAATGTTGTGGATATCGGTTATTTTACAGTCATTTTAGAGTAATCACCATTATTTGGAAACACGAAAACGGGCATCAAGCTTGAAAAGCCGCTTCACGGGCAAATTAAGAACATCCGACCTTTCAAGAGATAAAGATGTACGGATTTGTTCAAGAATATCCTCTATCCTGTTGTCATCAACTGCAATGATGGTAAACCAAATGTTAAAAACGTCATTGCGCAGATAGTTGTGGGTCACTTCATGGAACCGGCCTATTATATTAGCGGCACAATCTACCTGCTCAGAGTCAACTCTCACGGCAGCCAATGTGCTGCGAAAGCCGAGTTTTTTTGAATCGAAGCTGGCCCCCATACGGCGAATCACTCCCTCGTCGAGCATCGTTTGTATTCTGTCCCAAAGCTCCTCGTTTGAAATCTCCAGTCTCTCGGCGATAACTTCATACGGTCTCTCGCTCAGAGGGAAAGCATCTTGAAGCTCCTGGAGTATTTTGCTGTCAGTTTTATCCATAGTGCCTCTATTGCTGTACAGCGGATGTTGTTGCTTTCACTTTTTAGCCAATTCCATATTTACACTTGACCTTTTTCTATAAAATAATTACGCGTAACAAGTATAATGTAAATGCAGTCAGATGTAAAGGTAAATGTTTATGGAGGTTGTTTTCTACGTGTAGAGAATTTATGCTAAATGAATGACTCTGGCCAATCATTCTAAAGTTAATTTTATGGCAGTCCCTTCTCAGAGCAGGTATGCAAAAACTAATCAGGCATTTTGAAAATCTCCCCGCTGCGCTGCAATTCCGCCTGATTTTCCTCATCCAGGCCGATTTCACTATCTGTTAAATAACATCCTGGGTCAGGAGCCCACGAATCACTAAAATGCAAATCCGCCCGGACCCGCAAACTTCCGCCGCAGCCGTCAAAAAACTTACAAAGCCGGCATCTTCCCTTTATATAATTACGGCGATCTTTCAAACCTTTCATAAGAGGGTCGTTCGTATCCGTCCAAATCCGGCTAAAAGGCTTTTGACGTACGTCACCAAGGTCGTAGTGCCACCAGAACTGGTCGGGATGCACCTTCCCGTGGAAATCGATACAACCAATTCCCACTCCGCTGCTGTACATGCCGCCGCCGTTCCAAGTTAACAGTTTCCAGACTTCTTCTGCTCGGGCAGGATCCTCTTGCTTTAATTTCAAGTAGAGATACACACCATCTACATGGTTATCGACCGTTAATATATCGGTGGTCTTGCCTGCTTGTTTATACTGCCTGGTCTTGGCCGATATTGTATCAACGGCCTCTCTGCTTTGAGCGTGTGTAAGATCCTCGCTTGCCATGCTCCCTCCTCTGCCGCTTGGTACAAAATGGTAAAAACAGGCTCTCTCGATGTTCTCTGACTCGAAAAAACCGAACAAACTCTCCAGGTCCTGGACATTTTTCTTAGTCAAAGTCAATCTAAGTCCGATTCTCACGCCGGTATCCTGGCAGTTCTTTATGCCCTGCACAGCTCTGTCAAATGCACCGGCTACGCCCCTGAAATTGTCATTGATCTTGCCTATGCCGTCGAGGCTGATGCCGACGTAGGAAACTCCATGCTGCTTTATTTTTTTTGCCGTATCGTTTGTTATGAGGGTTCCATTTGTTGAAATAACGGTACGTACGCCTCGCTCGACGGCATATCCGATTAATTCAAACAGGTCAGGGCGTGTCAAAGGCTCGCCGCCGGAGAACAAGATCGATGGAACGCCGAACTGTACAAGATCATCCAATACGGTTTTTGCCTCGTCCGTCGACAGCTCATCGTCGGCTTTTGATACTCCGCTGTCGTTATAACAATGCACGCATTTGAGATTACATGACCTGGTGATGTTCCATACGACGATAGGGCGTCTCTCGGATGCTTTCTTGGGCACGACCTTGCCTTCATGCTCGCCCGAATCCTTGGCCCCGTAGCGAAGCCAATCTCCCGGCGTAACCTGATCACAATATAATTTGCTGATATTTATCATAGAACAACCTGTAAAAAAAATCTTGTTCTGATAGAGATTAACGAGTTGCTTCAGGCGGCACATAGGCGCAAAAAGGTTCTTCGGCCATATAATTACCCGTGGCGGCATACGCTCTGCCCCGACACCCGCCGCATACATGTTTGTACTCACAGATGCCGCATTTACCTTCGAGCTTGCTGCTGTCTCGCATCCGTGCAAGATCTTCGCTGCCGTACCATATATCTGAAAGCTTCTGTTCAAGCACATTGCCGCAATTTACGGGCAGATAGCCGCATGGAAAAACATCGCCCTGGTGCCCGACAAACAAAACTCCGAGGCCGGCAAGACATCCTTTCGATGCTCCTCTGTGTCCGCTCCTGCCCGGGACATTGCCTTGGCCATGGCCTGCGTTCATACGGGACTTGTACAAGCCTTTCTGTCTGATGATGCGCTCATAATGAGGGCCGCAGGTCACTTTCATTTGTAGTTCGCTCCGGCCGTCCAGTTCGCAGATATCGAGTAATTTCTGCTCGTACTGCTCCGGCGAAAGCATATCGGTTTCCGCCAGAGACTGCCCGCAGCCGACAGGTACAAGCATAAATATGTGCACCGCTACCGCACCGAGAGATTTGGCAAGTTTATAAACTTCTTCTAATTGCCCGGCGTTATGCCTGGTCAAGGTAATATTGATCTGAAAAGGAACTTTTCTATAACAGAGATGTCCTATACCTTCAATCGCTCTTTCAAACGAGCCTTCAAGCTGTCGCAGTTTGTTATGAACCTCCGCCGTAGCCCCATCCAGACTCACCGATACCCGTGCAATCCCGCTGTTACTAATCTGCTCTGCCGCAGATTCATCTATCAGCGTCCCATTTGTCGCAAGGGCGGTAGTAATTCCCAAAGTACGAGCATGCTTGACCAACTCAAACAGGTCCTCGCGGCAGAGCGGCTCACCACCGGAAAAAACCAGTACAGGCATCATAGGCTGACTTTGCCCCAGCTCATTCAATTGTTCGATCAGGGCTTTCGCCTGTGCTGTTGTAAGGTCTCTATGGGCCTGTTCATTGGATTCTATACGCCGGCAGTGAGCGCAGGTCAAATTGCATCGTATCGTGCTCTCCCAAAATAAAAGCCTCAGCATCTGTTTTGACTTTGAAGCATCCTTCACTGTTTTGTATCCTCCTTACCATCCGATTCGGATATTATCTCTTCGGCTTGTCTGACAATGCTGTCAACCAATTTTGCAGCCTCAGTCGCCCCGTTTTCCCTGGCTACGATGTTGACGTTCTTGATCACGCAATGGAGCAGCTTATTAACAACGCGGTTGACCATGGTCTCCATAACCTCTCTGCAGGAGGCATCCTGTTTGCCTCCGACGAAGAAGCGTTCTATCTCATTCTCGCCGATTTGTTTGAATTGCGTTTTCATCCGGCCTATCAGAGGCCCTATATCCTTCGAGCCGAACCATTCGGTAAAGTCCGTGACATTTTCGAGGACGATTTCCATACCCTTGGCTATATCCCGCTCACGGGCTTTACGATTCTGCTCGACAACTGTCGCCAGATCGTCCATGCTGTAAAGATAAAGCCCCTCTAACTCGTTTATCGCAGGCTCGAAGTTTCGCGGCACTGCTATATCGATAATCAGCAGCGTCTCTTCTTTGCGGCGAGCAATTATCTCCTTGAATGAATCCTTCCTGAACAGGTAATCCTGTACTGAAGCGGATGCTATTGCCATATTTGCGCCAATCAACTGCTCGTTAAGTTGCTCCCATTTCTCTGCCCTGATACCGTACTGCTCGGCTACCTTCAAACCCTGATCGTAAGAGCGGTTCACAACCGTTATATTCCGTGCCCCGACCTGGAGAAGATGCTGGACGATCAACTGACCCGTATCACCGGCGCCTATGACGACCGCTTTGGCCGACAGGATATCTTCAAAAAGCTGCTTGGCCAATTCGACTGCGACGCCGGCAACACTAACCCGGCCGTTGGAGATAGTAGTCGTCGTATATACCTTCTTACTGGTGGCAAAGGCGCAATGAAACAGGCGATTCAGGATTTTGCCAGTGGTTTTTGCGGCACAGGCAAGCTTGTAGCTATCTTTGACCTGCCCGATTATCTGTGCCTCGCCCACCACGAGACTATCGAGGCTCGATGCTACAGTCAACAGATGCCGGACAGCATCTTCATCTTCGTAGGCATAGAGGAATTGGCGGAACTGGTCTAATTCGATACCATGGAATTCCGAGAGAAACTCGGCAAGTTTAGCCGGGTTGGCGCCTTGACAGTGTTTGCCGGCACAATACAGCTCGACACGGTTGCAAGTCGATATAAGTACGAACTCAGCCTGGGCGAATCTCTTCTTTAGCTCGCAGAGTGCCTGTGTGGTCTGGACGGCGTCGAAGGCCAGCTTCTCACGAATCTCCAGCGGAGCGGTCTTGTGGTTGAGTCCTAATACTACGATTTTCATGTCTTGCTCTTATCTTGCCTGTTCGGCAGCCTCAACATCGTTGCCGGCAAAGTCGTGCCCTGTGCCGCAGAATACTGAAGTGCCCACTACAGCGAACAGAATCAGGGCAAACGCGACAATCGTCATGTGAGCGATAATCTTTTCCTTCAATTTGACCGTCCTCCACAGCACCATAATCGTTCCTAAAAGCAGCCAGACGACTGCTATAAGGATGATTTTCGGATCTGTGATCCAGTCGATGGCCGTCATACTGAGCGAGGCTGAGGTGGCCGCCAGGCCTATGCCGCTTGCCAGTCCGAACGTCATCAGAATGAAACATGACTTCAGGCCGAAGAGGTTCATACGCTCGAGCTTCTCTATGTTGGGTACCTTGCCGAGAATTCCGAGCAGCTCCTTTCGCTTGAGCTTTCGCCTGGCGAACAGGTAGAGCGCGGCGCTTGCGGTTGCGAGCATCGCCGCTGCGCCCCCGAGGATCATTGAAATAGCATGGGCAATTGCCCAGGGAGTAGAAGCTGCAGCGTGGGCTTGTGAAGCGGGTTCGGCAACGACTCCCGCCATTAAGATGAGTCCAAGTATTACCCATACCATTACGGAACTGAACCATACTTGCTGGATAGCAATACTCAAAAAGAGGTATGTTAAGCCAAATACCATGGTAAGGACGGTCATCGATTCGAATAGTCCTGTCAGCGGCACTGCTTTTATTGCGACCGCCCTGAAAATAAGAATCACCGCTTCGAGTGTTATAGCCAGTGAAACAAGGGGCAAGAGAAAACGCTTGTATTTCTCGCTCCGAGCGAGCAGTTGAAGAATCCCAACCGCCGCCGCTGCAATGTATATCACAACGACAAGAATAAATACGACCATCTCGGGCAAAGGCAGGTCAAACATGTTTATCCTCTTGAACTATATCATCCACCTTTAATACGGAAATATATGTCGGCGGTACCTTCTTAAGTTCTCTTTCAGTTGCCAGAATACGATAATTACATACTCCACACTCCTGGCTCATAAGCCCAGCGGTCTGCTCTACCTCCGGCATGTCTGCTCCGTGGACCATCGTATATATGTTATAGGGCCAGTTTTCACTGATTTTCCGTTCGTATGCATGGCTGACCTCCTTAAAATGTGCCAATATTTTGCCCACCCGCTCGACACGCTCGGACTCGACTTGCCAGACGACCATAGCTCCGGCGGAAAAACCTACTTTGAAATGATCCACTATCCCTCCTATCCGTCGGAGCTTGCCTTCGCGTTTCCAGTTGTCGAGGACGGCTAAAAGCTCTTTTGTGTCGATACCAACACGGTTCGCCATGTCTTGATAAGGCGTTTGGCTTCCTGCAAATCCACCCTGAAGAACGGCTAATATCCTTCTCTCAATATCGGATATCTGGTTTTTCATCCTCTTTTTATCAGTAACAGAACTATGGTAGGGTGTGCAGCGGCGTAGGGTGTGCAGCCTGTCTTTTGGCTGCACATGCTGCATTAGACGTTCAGAACCGCGTGTGCAAAAAAGAATTTGCACACCCTACGACTATCACTATTTCCCGCGAATGGGAAATAATCTCTATAATTCAGATATTTTAGTAAATTCTACTAGTCAAAGCTTTCTTTGGCAATGAAAATAATCGATTCAATTCAATAGAACACCTTTCAAACTATGGTAGGGTGTGCAGCGGCGTAGGGTGTGCAGCCTGTCTTTTGGCTGCACACGCTGCATTAGACGTTCAGAACCGCGTGTGCAAAAAAGAATTTGCACACCCTACGGCTGTTTAATCAAAAATGCAGTCTCGGATGATTCAACTCCAGAATATATTACCTCAATAATATGTTCCAAGCTACATCACGGAATACACCAGAATTACCATGTGGAAAAATTCTTGTCTTGCTGAGTATGAGAATTGAGCTCGGTTTGTATGTATCGAACTTCTGGACTTGATAGTATACTTATGATATTGTCCATATAGCTGGGAATGCATAATCGGTAAAATTGTGATTAGAAATAGTCATTCGGTAAAAGCAGTCTAATAAGGAGGCTGAAAATGACCACACAAAATGCCGCCAAAATTGCGGAAAAACAGGATCTAACCCGGCGACAATTCTTGTCTACAAGCTGTATAGCCTTATCCGGCACGGCAGTCGGCCTGGGCACGCAGAGGCTACTGGGCCGGGAGGGCATGACTGATCCGCCTGCACCGAACATTAATCCGGGATACATAGGACCGCAGTTCTTCGATGAGCGTGAGCAGCAGGCCCTGCTGGAAGTGCTGGAATCCCGCTCGCCTTTCCGTTACTGGGGGCCGGGCAAGCCGACGAAAGTTCTGCACTTTGAAGAAAAGTTTGCCGAACACATGGCCACTCACTTTGCACTGGGCGTGACATCGGGGACGGCGGCGCTTGATTGTGCCGTGGCCGGCCTTGGTATAGGTCCCGGCGACGAGGTGATCGTTCCGGCTTACACCTGGTGGTCGGACTATACATGCGTGGTCCATGCCGGAGCTCTGCCGATCTTTGCAGACATCGACCGCACCTTAAATATCGATCCGGATGATTTCGAACGGAAAATCACCCCTCGCACCAAGGCTGTTATCGCGGTTCATTTGCTCGGAGGACTCTGTGACATGGACCCGATCATCGAAATCGCTCGTAAGAAGGGCGTGGCTGTGCTGGAGGATTGCGCGCAGTGTGTCGGCGGTTCCTATCGCGGAAAGAAACTTGGCTCCATCGGTGACGTGGGCATTTACAGTTTCCAGATCAACAAGGTGATGACCTCGGGCGAGGGCGGCGCCGTGGTCACGAGCGATCCGGCCATTTACGAGCGTGCGGCCCGCTTCCACGATATGGGCACAATCCGCCGAGTCTTCACAGACCGCTCCGGACCCAGCAGGGTAAAAACCTTCGCGGGCGAGAACTTCAGGATGAGTGAGCTTACCGGGGCCGTTCTGGGTGCGCAGTTGACCAAGCTCGATCTTATGCTCACCCGACTACGCGGTAATGCCGGTTCCATCTATGATGGTATCAAAGACCTCGCCGGTATTCGGCTGCGCCACCGTCCCGATCCGGACGGCGACATCGGCTACGGCGTCTATTTCGAGATGAAAGATAAAACAATGCGCGACCGTTGCATCCGGGAGCTGCGGAAAAGAAAAGTCCCGGCTTCCACACTTACCGGCTCTGTACTGCTGCCCATCCAGGAATCCGTGATTAACAAGCGTACGCGGCATCCGGCCTGGCCGTCGTTCAACAGTCCGCACGGCAAGAAAATCGAGTACGGCCCCGATAGCTGCCGGCAGACGCTTGGGATTTTCGACCGCTTCGTCCAGGTCCGTATCGGTCCTAAATACACCGAGCGTATAAATAATTATATCGTAGATACCATCCGCCGAGTCCATCAGGCTCTGGCGTAACATTCTGCAAAAGCCAAAGTTTGTTATTACGCCGGATTTTCAACCAAGTATAGTCCTATAATATATTTGATTAACCATTTTCTTATTCTACTTTGTCCGAATAATATCTTCATCGCCGGAATCTCGGAACTTAAGGTCATCAATAGTGTTACGTTTGACATGCGAGATGGCACTATTAGGTAAGCAAACATGTTAAAATGGGTTGTTAGGGACGGATCGGGAGTGATTGTGATAGGTATTTTGAAAATGATTTTGCAATTACACCAAAAACAACGTTGGCGTCTTTTGATAGACGTAGACACACAAAAAGATTTTTTGCTTCCTACCGGTCGTTCTTGCGTCAGGAATCAGGCGGAGGTTCTGGCAAAAATACGGCGGGTTATGGCCTGGGCAAGGAGCGAAAAAGTACCTGTGATTTCGACGGCCGAGATTTACCCCAACAACAACGGCTGTAGTGCAATCAGCTATTGTCTTGAAGGAACAGATGGGCAGAAAAAAGTTTCCTGCACGCTTCTGAATGATCGAGTGAGTTTTCCCGCCGACAATAAAAATGCTTTGCCGGCGGATGTACTGCTGGCTTACAGACAGGTCATTCTGCATAAACGCTGCATCGACCCTTTCGAAGAGTCTCGGATAGAGAGGCTGCTTAGCGAGATTGAGGCTGATGAGTTTATTTTGATCGGTGCCCGAACCGAAGACGCCGTCAGAGCCACGGCATTGGGATTGCTGCATCGCGGCAAGAAAGTGAGGATTATTGTCGATGCCCTCGGCTCGCATAACAAACGAAAGGCGAGCCTCGCTTTACGCGTGATGAAGGCAAGAGGGGCGGATTTAGTAGAGACCAAAGACATTGCCGGAGCCTCACGCTTGAGACCGTGCCTGCCTTCGACAGCAGGCATTGTTGCCGGAGAGCGAAACTAAGCTGAATGTATTTCTTTATGCTCCTTCTGTTCACCAGCCTTCGGCTATGATTTCAATTCCGCAAAGCAGGGGATCGATCTGACTTTCTTTCGCCGGAGTTAGCGTGACCCTTAAATCATCCTTTACGTTGATCCCTTTGAATTCTTTCACCAGGGGCCGGTTGATTCCGCCGGCTTCGCTGACGATATCGAATGATTGCAGAACCAGCTTGTCCTGAATTGAGACATTGAAAAGACGCCGGCCGATCGTGTTTTCATCGGTCTCGGCAAAGAACAGACGTACTGTATAAGGTCGGGGCTGCTCGAAAGCACCTTTTATCTGCTCTTCGGACCAGGTGGGAATATTCTCGATATGCTTATCGAAGGCGTTCACACTCGATGGATTCCGGCCCGGCTGAATGAACATACGAATTTTCACTTCCCTCAGACCTGTAACGCCTGAAGCGGTAATCCAGTTTTCCTTGCCTTCTACGCGTGAGCTGTGATGGCGGTACCATCGGGGATTTGTCGCTTTGGTTCGGATGGGGATGTCCGGCGAAGGCCCGCCGACGCTTGGAAATTCGAGCCACAGAGTTCCGTTTTCCGTGTAGCGATTGCCCGGCGCTCCGAAGTTTATCCCCACCTGTTTAACCGGCGTCGGCTCGCTCGGTTTAAGGTAATAATCAAAAGTCCAGTATGCATTCTCCGGCATATGAATCAGTGCCAGCGAAGCCTGGTTCTGATAGCTGCAAATGCAAGTTCGTGTATAATCGGGGGCGTTCATGACTCCGTTTGCGATAATTAGATTCGACGTGCAGCCGGACTTGAATCCGCCGATACTTGCCGTGCCTTGTCCTTTGGTTAGGTCCACAAAGGCGCCCGATGCCGAGCGGAAAGTCAGCAGGTTTTCGCTTGCTATTGCCGTGTTGCAGCCTTTGAAACGTATCCAGGCCCACCGAATCGTCTCGCCGGACAAAGGATGTTCGCGCATGACGGTCTTACCGTTAAGCAGGTTGAAAACTTTCGCTTCGGCGGCTGCAGAGCCGCTGCCGCCGCCGGTTTGGGTTATAATCCAGTCATGATAGATTATCGGGGGACCTTTATATTTGTCATCGGTTCTCCAAAGCACTTTTCCGTCGGTTTCCCTGTAAACTGTCATGCCCCTGTCAACCTCGTCTTCCGCTCTGTCACCGGACCGGCTGCCCGCCTCGAGCAGCACGCTATGCTCGTTTGAGTATGCCAGCCATGTCCCGAAGATGCCCTCTTCTGCCTGCCAAAAAAGATTTCCCGTTCGTGCATCTAATGCGTACAGTTTTTGTTCTTTTTTGAATTTGAGTCCCCGGCGTCTTAGGGTGGCGAGTTTGGCGTCGCTCATGCCGTCGATGCAGAAGACTTTCCCGGCGGCCATTGCGATTGCATTGTGACGGAATGAGTATTCTGCGCTGCGGCGCCAGAGAACGTCGCCCGTGTGTCGATCCATAGCAGCAAGCATTTTGCTGCCGGATGAATAATCCGCGTTCGAAGTCACTCCGGTAATATTATTCAGGGCGAAGCTTCCGGCGGTCCTTGCGATTGAAGATTTTCCGTTCGACACAGTGACCAGGTATGGGTGAAGGCAAAAATCGCTGCTGCTGGCTTTTTCATTATGCCCTTCGATAGCCAGCATGTTTGCTCCTTTTCGCAGAAAAGTTGCGTGGTTATCGATCCTGAAATATTCGAAGTTGTCTGCTTCGTGCTTTTCGACGTCCGATACTCTTCGACCGCTGCCTCCTTCAACACCAACTCGGAGTATCTCAATTCCGTTCAGGTAGGCGATAAAAGCATCGTCGTATTTGACGACTAATCCGATTTCGGCGATCTTGTCCGGCTCGGGCAGGCTGAATGATTTTCGTAGATAGACCACCGAATAACGATTCCTCATATTCTTCAGCGTTGTATTGATGTCGTCTTCGCTATAACCGAATCCCGCCGGTGCGGTCGGCCATTTAACATCGTCGAATTCCATCTGAGTCCACCCGCCGGGCGGATGCGTGCCGGCCAAATATTTCCAGTCGGAGCCCTTCTCGATAATCGGCTTGCCGTCTTTGGGTAATGTTACACGCCCCGTTCCATCCATCAGCGGGACATGGAGCGGCGAAGAGGTTGCCAGCAGCAAATCTTCCCAGACGGCCAGCGAACCGAAGTTGGGTTTGTCCTGGCCCGGCATCGAGAATTCCTTCGTCGTTGTGCCCGTCGCCGGATCGAGCACGTGGATTTTGTCGCCGTAAACGATATAGACGGCATCGGATACAGTGACGTAGTTGCTTCCGATTTCATTGGCTCCCGGTTGGTGATCCGTGTTGTCATAGAACTTGCCGAGGTCCTCGAAGTGCCGTTCCCACAGCAGCCGGCCGGTATAGACATCTACGGCACGAATCATATTTCGACCTTCGATGAACAGCCTGCCGCCGACGACCTGCGGCGAAGGGCCGTGGCCGTGACGCGGCAATATTTTGTCGTTGGACGGGCCGCCGAACCATAAAAGTCCCAGCGGCGCTTTGACACTCTTGTCGTAGGACATCACGGTGTTCGCGGCGTCGCCGTACTGATGGGTCCAATCCGCCGAATCAGGCAGGGGCCCGACACGGCTCAATCTGATAAATTCACCCGAGCTTGCAATCTCGGAGCCTGGCAGTTCCATCGCGACCATTCGTCTGAAAGTGGCCGGGTGCTTGCTCTTGGAGACCGAAAAGCAGGCGGCCCCGCCGTAGGGACGCAGCGAATGAAAGACGCGTTCGAGCAGGTCGCCTTTGCGAAAGTCGGCGGCTCTGATTTCTTCGGAAACGATCAGATTGGCCATATACGGCGGAAGGTTCATCGTCGCAATATCGCCGACGTGGACTGCCACCCTGGTTCCATACAGCCCCGCCTCGTCGAGCTGGCGACGGGTTGCCGCGACCTTTTCGGCGTCCGTATCGAGCGCGACGATATGCATCTCTGTCTGGGCGAGCAACTGCATCAGCAGTCCGCCGGAGCGAAGGCCGAGCAGCAGGCAATATCCCTCTTTCTGATCCGTCAATTCCAGAATCTGTTTGGCCTTTTGTTTCCATTGACTCTTGCGTTGCTCCATGGGCGTTGTCCGGCGTGCATAATGTTTTGGCTCGGCTTTATTTTCTGCAAAACAATATATGCTTCCTTTCATGGTAATAACGAAAAGCTTGCCGTCGGCGGCGAGCATGTTCCAGACTTTGCCGTCCACCTTTGCCTGCCATGAGACTCCGGCCGTGCTTTCACCGGCGGGAATATCGAGAGCCATGATAGTGCCGTCATCGCCGCTGCCGTAGATTCGCGAACCGGCGGCTAAGTGGATTGAAGTCATTCCGTCTATTGCCTCCGTTGCGCCGAGATCTTTTGCCGCCTTTGCCCGGCGTTCGAGCCGGTAGGCTGCTGCGGCGTCATTTTTCATGCCGATGATAACCTCGCCGGCTATTACCGAAGCCGGCGCGCGGGAGATTCCGATTCCGTCGGAGAGCTTGTATATGGAACCGTCGTTGAAGAAATAATCGCCCGATGCCATTACCTCGCAGACGCCGATCTTGCCGTACTTGTTCAAATGATAGTACAGGAACTCTCCGGTCTTGCGGTCATAAGCGGCGGGCACGGATCGGCCGCCGGATATGAGAAGTATCTCTTCGGTAGCGACCAAATAGCCCTGCGGCGCCACGCCTGCGAAGGCCGGACTGCTGTGAGGCTGCATGAGGTACGTCGAACCGCTGCCGCTGTTGGTCCAGAGAACTTCGGACGTTTCGGCGTCGATTGCATGAATGAATATGCCCATGAAAGGCCAGATGCCGGCCGCGAAGTATATCGTCCCATCGTAAAGCACAGGCCCGCCCCTTATGGGCCAGGTGCCGACAAGCCGGTCGTTTCCGATGACCTTGCTCGTCGACGGGCCTGCGAGAAATTTGCCGATAAGAGAACCGTTTTCAACGTTCAGACAGTACAGATACCCATCGTCCGAGGCAAAATAGAGCTTGTCTTTATAAACCACAGGGGCAAAACGCACCGGCCCGTCGCAGTAAAAACGCCACTTCTCGGCGCCCGTGTCGCAATCGTATGCTCTCACGGAGTCGGAGACCATCGAGCCGACGAAAATGGTTTTTCCGGCGACAACCGGTTCGTACGAACCGTCGAACTGAAGTCTGTCCTGGCTTGCCGGCCATGCGGGCCTCGGAGCGTGAAGCTCGCGAATCCATTGCAGATTCAGCTCGGCGCTCAGTTGCTCGGGCGTTGATGCGCAGCGGCCGGCATCGTATCGAAACATGGGCCAGTCGGCGCCGTAAACCAGTGACGAACTCAAAAACCAAAGCAGCAGAATGCGGATGAGCGAGTGTTTTGTTATTGTCATTCGACATTTCTTTCTTTGCAGCGTGTGCAGTGCACACCATTTTCAAAACTTGATGGGCAATGCCCAACCTTGATTAAGATTACCAAATCCTTCTCCATCAGGCAACTTTTATTTTGTAAATCTTGCACAGTTTTCTGAAGACCGTCCAGTCGCTTTCGAGCCGCCATAAGGCTTAAGTTAAATTAGAAATCAAAATGCAAAATGAAAAATTATTGAAGTCGGCCCAAAGGGCCTGAAGAAATTTTGATATTTGATTTTTGAACTTTTATAAAATGTCCGGGTCCATCTTGCCGGAAGTATGGTATTGTGTTATTATTCGTAAATGGAACCGGATAATAGCACATTCTTGTGGGCTCGTCACGTAGAGCCGGCCGTATATGAACTTTCGCCGGGACAGCCCATTAAAAAGTCCTCGGTGCATAGTACCGATAAGATTCCGCCGGAGCGTGTCGAGGGCGTGACGCCCTCGAAGATTATAGATCGCGTGCAAGATGCCCGCGACACAGTCGAGGATTCCGAAAGGCCATTTTCGGAATCGCTTCTCGTACACAATGTTTCGTGGTTCTGTCAGTTCAGATGGCTGGTGATTGCGGTTCTTGGTCTCTATGGCGTGGCGGGATTGATTCCGGGATTGATTGAGTACTTCGGGATGCGCCGGCCCGGGGTATGGCCTTTTATTACGTCTGCCATCCTGGTCGCCGGTAATCTTACTTTCCTGCATCTTGCCCGGACAAGGACCTCCAGTGCCCAGATAATGTTTAACCTGTGGAGCCAGATATCGGTGGATTTGGTGATTCTTACCGTTGTGGTTTACTTTGTCGGCAGCTTAGAGACGAATATCGCGTTCACATATCTGTTTCACATAGTTTTGTCGTGCGTATTCTTCTCCGGCAGGCAGTCTCTGATTGTCACCATCATGGCAATCGGCATGTTCGCGGTGTGTATCATGGCCGAATACGTTCTGCAGATACTCCCGTCTATGAGCATCTTCGCACACTCGCTGACGGGAGAATATACCTCGTCAGTACTGACGAAGCTGGCATTCAATTTCTTTCTGACGATCGGGATATGGCTGGTTGTGTGGTATCTCGCCTCTCATTTGTCGACGATGGTACGCCGGAGAGATTTCGAGTTGGCCGAGACCAACCGCCGAGTTGTGGCGGCTTGTGAGGAACGGTCCAGGCACATGCTCACCACGACCCATCAGTTAAAGGCTCCTTTTGCCGCGATCTATTCCAACGCGCAACTGCTTCTCCAGGGATACTGCGGCGAAATCCCGGACGAGGCGGTGGAAGTGATCGAGCGGATATTGTTAAGATGTCGGCGTTTGACGTCTGAGATCCAGGAGATGCTCCAGTTGGCAAATCTCAGCTCTACGAGCCTGGAATCTTTTCCCCGAATCAGGATGGTTTCAACAGAGCTGCTGGAGTGGTGTATCTCTCAAGTCGATTGCATCGCTCAGGAACGTGGTATTGTTTTTAAAACGGATATCCGTCCGGTCACTTTGGTGGGTGTCGAAGATCATTTCAAAATGATGTTTGTCAATCTGCTGAGCAATGCAGTAATATATTCGCAAAGAAACGGGCAGGTAGGTGTTTTTTGTAAGCCGGGGCCGAATTTTGAGCCTGTAGTTGTCATTAGGGATAATGGAATAGGCATCCCGTCGGAAAAGTTGCCTCGTATATTCGAGGAGCACTATCGCACGAAAGAGGCGGTGCAGCATAACAAAGAGTCTTCCGGGCTGGGCTTGGCTATCGTTAAGCATGTGGCTGAAATGCACGGGATCCATATTCGGGTGGAAAGCCGCCCGGGATTCGGGACGAAGTTTGAGCTGAGGTTCCCCGCCCAGGATGAAAGCTCGGGAAAATAATTTAGAAGGAGAAAGATATGGCTTATGTTTTGATTGTTGATGACGACGAGGACTTCGCCCGGACGACAGCGACGGTCTTGCGAAAAGAAGGGCACGATGTTCAAATCGAGCTGGATACCAATGATGCCGTGCAGAGTATGCAAAATAAGCAGCCGGATTTGGTGGTTCTGGACGTCATGTTCCCTGAGGACGCTTCGGCGGGATTTGAGCTGGCGCGTTTCATGCGTAATGAAAGCGAGAAGCTCAAGGCGATTCCGATCCTGATGCTGACGGCAATCAATGCCAAGTTCCCGCTGGGCTTTGGGCCCAAGGATATCAATAGCGAATGGATGCCCGTGACTGATTTTCTCGAAAAGCCCGTGGATTTTGACGTCTTGCTGGACAAAGCAAAGAAGCTTCTGGGTGAAGGCAGCACTGCCGGCTGAGACTTGCCCTTCGGTATTCTTTGCACTTTATATTTTAAGATATTTTTCCTGCAAGCCCTGCTATAGGCTTAGCCGGGCACGACGTTAGTCGCACATGGGCCTTTTTTGCCTTCTCCGATCTCGAATTCGACCTTCTGGCCTTCATCGAGCGATGCGTACCCGGCCGTTTTAATCTCCGAGTGATGCACGAACAAGTCGTCGCCGCCTTCGTCCGGCTCGATAAAGCCGTATCCCTTACTTGAATTGAACCATTTTACTGTACCGGTACCCACTGAAACTTCTCCTTGGCCTTTTTATGGACCGACTAAATAATAACTCTCTCTTTCAATTAATTAAGAGCATACCTTTGAGAGATGAAAGAAAATACTCTATTAAGTATTTTATTATACAAATAGACTGTGAAATGTCAATAAAATTAAAAGAATATATTTGCAGGGGCCGATTTTTTCTGAAATATATGACATCCGGGAGTAAAAGTAAAGTTGCCGTTAAGTTCAAAGTCAACTCGTGACGAAGCCGAGACGGCGTTTGTTAATGCCGGATGATTAAAATAGCTGAATTTTTATAAAAAACTTGATATAATAGTTGTTAAGAAAGTTTGACGATATGATTAGGGATTAATCGTGGGAAATAGCGAATCAACACATGTGGAGGAGGAGCTTCAATGTTGAAAATAAAAGGTTTCACCCTGATAGAGCTGTTGGTAGTAATTGCGATTATTGGAATTCTAATGGCAATTCTTCTGCCTGCCCTTAAGAAAGCAAAAGAACAGGGGCAACGTGTCGTTTGCAAGTCAAACCTGAAGAATTACGCAGTTGGCATATTCATGTATGCCGGAGACAACGATGACAAATTTTGTGATCCTCGAAGTTGTTATTTTTCGCAGGTGACCGCTTATCCCGTGGAGAGCGGACTCACCAGCCCCATCCATCTGCGTTGGTGCAATGGGGATTTGAATCTGAGAAACCACTCGGAATATGCCGGCCCTTTTTTTTCTTATATGCAGGATGCCCGGGCTTTCATTTGCCCGACCTTTTCCCGCATAGCCAGCAGGGCCTCCGAAGATCACTTTTACCAGGCGGACGCCGGCAACCTCAGGAACTATAAGCCCTGGTACAATTATACAATGAATGCCTATCTGGGCAGCCCGGACAGCGGTGTCAAAAATTCGAGAGTGATGAAGCTGTCCGAAGTTAAGCATCCGGCGAAAACCTTTTCCTTCACTGAGGAAAGTGCCCTTGTCGATACTGAATATAATGTCTCCGGGCTTAACGACACTTACATGATTCCCGGCTCAGATTCCATGATCGAAGGTTGGCTTAGCCAGACCGGCAGCTATCGGCTCATCAGGCCGGGCCCTGAGGGCGTGGGGCAGTTCTGGGATGTTATTGCTGGTTTTCATTATGCTCCCACCGGCAGTCCATTGGGAGGAAAAGGCAACTGTGCTTTTCTGGACGGCCATATCGAAGCCCATCGGCGTGAGGAAACGTTTCCGTTAGCCTGGCCCCATTGATTTGCCGGATGGTACGGTCATTTTGATGAAAACATTTTCCGGCTCGCCGTCGCATTCGATTGTGTAGTCATCGGGTTTGTCGAGGGCTATTGTTTTGGTGTGAAGTTGCCCGTTTATACGAAAGCCGTGTGTAATTCGCAGCGCTGTGTTTGGAGTCTGCTTCTCCAGCAAATGCAGGCACGCCCGTATTGTATTGAGGCCCGGGTCTCCCGTATACTTTACGTACACCTGCTCTGCGGGCTTATCCAATATTACATCGGTATCCCAGTTGCATCGCCAGTGATTGGTCCAGGTCGGTACCGATGATTTGTATATCTCTTTGAAGTCCGCCGGCCGGCCCACCGAATAAGCTATGCGATTATCGGTTTGCTTAGCCTGCTGGCCCTGGTAAGTACGGAATGTCGCCCCGGCGGTGAACCATGCGATCTTCATTCCCGCGGGGGCGGCCAACCGCAGGACAGCGTCACCTTTGATCCGGCAGGTATTCCGCCCCGGCTCGTAGTCTTCCGGCAACGAAATGAGATATTTCTTCAGGTCCGCCGGATCGCCGGTATTCGGACTAATCAGCATCGAGATTGTGACCCGGCCATAGCGGTCTCCGATTTCATATTTAAGATGATTCTTTCCTTTTTTCAACCTTGGCAAGCTGATCGGAGCCACCTGCACCCATGTGTCAATGGTTAAGGACTTGATCGCCGGAGCTGCTTCTTTGCCGGATGTGGTGAGCTTCAGGAGATAGCCGTAAGTGCCTTTGACTTTATTCGTCAAGTCGATATTCACTTTCCCGTTCGGCTGCAAGTTTCCCTGCACCGCTCCTGGTACAGGGTTTCCTGCTGATTCCCACGTAATTCCATTGTCCAGTGACACGGCCGCACTAACGGGCAGGTAAGGCTCTATCGTTACAACCGAGGCCTCCGCATCGTCGGTCGTCTCATCCAGGTCGTTGATTTTTGCTACAATAATATAGGGCGTGAAGACTTCGAAAACGACATGGCCTTTACCGGCCCGCTTCAAATTCAGCCCATTTTTGCCCGGCACGAGATTCTCGACGGCATAGACGCCGTCCGCAAAATCAGTCGATGCTTCGGATAAATCGGGTTCATACCGAAAGAGCCCGTTGCCGTGGTTCCATCGCGTAAAATGGCGGTGGTTGGGTTTCATGCCAACCGGTTCGACCAGGATCAAATCTTTAATCCATTTGGTCTGGTTGTAACGTGGCAGATGGTTCCAGCGGCCGCCCTGCGGTTTCCAGAAGCGCGTGAACGATTCACCCTGCCGGAGATAAAAATCCATTGTGTGACTGCCTTCGAACCAGCGATAGTAGTAGTGAATCCTGCTGTCTCGATAAATCTCGAACACTTTATTTTTGTCATTGTCATTAGGGAAAAACGGTTCGATTCTAACAGGTGGATCGGTCCACAAGCTTCGATTTCGTCTGGCTTGTTCGAGACTCGCTACCGTGCCGTCGGCGTCGAGCAGAAGACCACGGACATCCAGGTCTATGTAGTGCCATGCCCGGTCGTACCATACCTCCGTCGTACAGTGGTTCCACAATTCAACGCCGAACGAGCGAGCCTTCTCGAAACCGATGCCCTGGTAAATGCCGTCCAGAACCGGGCCGAATATCCCGCAATAAGCCATATTGTAAACGTTCAGAATCTTAAGAGGATCCCGCACCGTCGCGTATTCGTCAAACGGGTCCTGCCCTTCGAGAATCTCGTTGAAATGGTAGAGTCCGGTTTCGTAGCCGCACAAGTACTTCCAGACTGCTATTGCGAGCTCGTTATCGGTTTTATCTTTCCATTCGTGAAACTGCCGGAAGCGTCCCAAATCCGTAGTGTCGGCGGTATGTTCGCTCGTAAGCCGGATGCAGGCGACCCTTGCCGAAGATACGCTTGTTATAGCGGTAAGTATGATTAGAATTAAAATCGCAGAATGAATCAATCTTACATGCGTTTTACTCGAAATCAGCATTTTCGTTTCTTTTCCTTAATTATGTCTCGATGGGTCAGCGAATCGCCGGTTTGCGACTGACGGATACGACACTGGCCGAGTAGGCGGGCAGAGTAAAGTGAATGGACTGTCCGTCAGTATTTATTTTGGCCGGCACAGGGCGTATGCGATCAGGCTCATCCAGTGTATTACGTGCATTCAACGAATCGGCGGTAACCAGTTGCATTTCGACAGAGGCGATCGGCTGCGGGCCTTTGACGATCAGCTCGACCGGGACCGCCTCGGCGCTGGGATTGACTACCTTATAATATAGCTTTGCCCCGTCGTTCGATTTTGTTGCGACGCAGTTGAGCGGTTCCTGATCGCCGGTGAGCCGCACGCGCAGAGGCGCGTAATGTTCACGCCATAATTTCATAACTACGTAGTTCGGAGCGGGGAACCATGAGCGCTGGTCGAAGTTAATAAAGGCGTTGTCCCACGAACTGGCTGAGGTATGGCGAAGGAACAGTGCCGGGCCGCCCATAGTGAGGATGTCGGAACATCGTTCGAAGGCATTGAGCAGGCCGCCGCAATAAAGGCCGGTTCGCCAGTCGGTGCTCTGGGCATTCCACTCGGAGACGTAGATTTTCAGAGCGGGATTGCCCGAGGATTTAATGATTTCACCGAGCTCGCGAAAGAACTGTTCGTAATTACGCGGCCCATCGGCGAATCGGTTGGGATTCTCGTAATGATGGATACTAATATAGTCCAGCACGGCGGCACATCGCTCGATAACTGTGCGGTTGTAGGGCATTCCGTTACGGTCGCTTCTGCCCATTCCGCCGCTGCCGCAGGCGAGCAGCTTGATGGAGGGATCGACCTTCTTCATCAGCGGAGCGAGCCTGAGTACTTCTTGGGCGTATTCTGCCGCAGGCGTGTGCCATGTCTCGTTGTCGATTTCCCAGAATTTGACATTGTACGGCTCACGATTGCCGTTTGCAGCGCGGACTTTGCCCCACTTCGAATCCGCCGGGCCGTTGCAGTATTCGATCCAGTCGAGAATATCCTGTGTGTAGTTGTGGGTTTCGGCGTCGCTGTTCCAGCTTTTTGAGCCGATGTTGACAACGATTAATGGCTCGGCCCCGACGGTCCGGCACATCCTGACGAATTCGTCGGTGCCAAAGCTGTAGACGTCAAGGTCGTCCCAGATTTCGCGTGGGTGAGGCAGGCGTTTATGTTGCGGGCCGATACCGGTCTTCCACTGATAAGATGATGCGAAACAGCCGCCGGGCCATCGGATGACAGGGGGCTTGAGTTCGGCGACGGCTTTGAGCAGGTCGGGGCGAAAGCCGCCTTTCTGTTTCCAAGTGCCCGGCATCAGACTGACCTGGTCTATCCAGACCTCGCTCTTGGACTTCGCACCGATTCTGAGCGAAGCGTTGTCGCACGACCAATTCGGCTTGAAGGTAAAGCTGTACTGCCGCCAGTCCGGCGAGGGTCGGCCGATTGCATTTTCAGTCTGCTGCCCGGTGTCGCCCAGCAGGCGGACGATAATTCCATCGGACGATTTGCCCTTGAGCCAAACCGATCCTTCATAAGATTCGCCGGCACGGATACAGAGGTTTTCCTGCTGCAGTCCGCCTGGCTCGTCGCTTGTTATAATCTTCTGACAGACCCGGCTGTTCAGCGGATCGTTACGTTCAAGATATGACTCGACCCGGCCATAAGCCTGCCAGAAGCTGGCGGTATTCCGGCGAATCCTGTTTGCAGGTGTGCCTTCATATAGAATTGTCCCGTCAAGTGCTTTTACTTTTATATTTCTATATTCGGCCTGTGTCGCCCATGTGCCGATGCCTACGCAGCCGGCCAGGTAAGCGTTAGGGCCATCGGAGAATTCGATTATTTTATCGCCGTCGAGCCGGATGCTGAATTTCGGGCCTTCGCAGCGGATTCTAATCTTGTACCACTTATCCTGCTGGATTCTGCCACGCACTCCCGGCCCGACAGTGCCCCATCGTCCGCGTTCTTTATTGCCCCGCTCGATAGCATGTCTTGCGTTTCCCCATCCGCCGAGGTTACACCAGTAGAAGTCCTCGTTGTTCTTTACACGGAAGAGTATCAGAAATCCCTCCTGGCCGCCGGTTTTTTTGGCTTCGAGCGTGTACTCATAATCTTGCCAGCCGGAATCGCCGAATGTCAACCGCACGTTTGTGCCCATTCCTTCCTGTGAGATTTTATCACCGCGGACTGTCCATTGCCCCAGCTCGTTTTGCTCGAAGCTTCTATTCCAGATTAGCTCGCCCCAAAGCCCGCCGTTTACCGAGTGGAAGATGTGTTCCAGGAAATGACCATATATCTTGTTATCAATCTCGGAGACTACGCGGTCCGGCTCAATTGTAAGCGTGACACCTGCAGTCGGAGATACGACTGTAACTACGCAAAGCAATAGAAATGCGGGAAGGTAAACTTGTTTCATTTTAGTGTCCTTTGTTGATCTTATTTGATTATCTGAGGCCGGCTAATGTTTGGGCGACCCCCTGTTTAACCTGCTCGGGGCTGAGCAATTCAATCTGCCTGTTAAGCCGCAATACGTTGCATCGTCCATCGTGAACATGTCTGGTTTCGTATAGAAGAATGTTCGTAGAGGGCATGCTGCTGTTTTGGCCGGGGATATAGACATATTTACCGCCGTCGGGGGCCGGGCATTTAAATAGCTGTGTGCTGCCGCTGAATTCTATCAATGCTTCGAATGATGGTGGAAAACTCCCGTTGATCATGGCATACATTTGTATATTCTGTCCGATTGCCCGCAGATTCATTTGGCACTTGACAGTTATGGCGGAGTATTTTGTTTTTACCATGCTGTCGGTATATTGCTGACTGGCTTGCCCTATGTTTTTGATTACCCATAAGACTGCTAATGCTATAAGCCCGAAAAAAATTATGGCTGTGACGAGGTTGATAATCGTACCGCCGTGAGAGTTTGCCTGTCGAGTCGGCAAAAAGCTGTGACGAGAAGATTTTGCTCTGATAGATTCTTTTTTTCGCTCCATCGTAAATCCTCTTTTCCGGCTGATTAATTTGAAAAACAGAGCAAAGGGCATAACCATGTGATTTATATGATAGCACACTTTTTCAGGGAGTACAAGATTGCCCATGCAGGATTTAAAGAAATTGTAGGGGCAAATCTGTGTGGTTGCCCTAATTCATTATCGATGATCGGTCGGCCGCGCGGAGCCGCCCCTGCAACCGTTAATCGCTAAAAGTCATACTTGCCTGTTTTGTGCCGCCATAGGCGCCCATGTTGATAACGCCGCCGTTCGGCGTCGGCTCATCGCCAATCGGGGCAGCCGGATCGCCTTTGTCGATACAGGGACTGGCCAGCTCATCCTCGATCCATGTTTGGCCGGCCTGGTCCCACCTGCCCGCTTTGGATTTTAGATGATAATCATTGTTATCAAGGTCGGCAAATAGCGGGTCGGCGTCGATATTTCCGAGTCCGGGCCACGAGCTCTGAACGTCGCTATAGGTTATTGTAGCAGCACTTTCTGCGATTTGAGGATTGCCGTTGAAATAAATAATCGAGTTGGTAACCGTCGGCACTGAGTCCAGGATGCCGCCCATGATATTCTCGACAATGCTGCAGTTGGTGATTGCCGGAACGCCTCCCAAAACACCTTGCCGAAAATTTTTCGCAATGATGCTGTTTTTGATATGAGGATAGTTGTAGTAGGTAAACCTTGCAGACTCTCGTGGATGCATCTCGATACCTGCACCGTTATTGGCGACGATGCTGCAGTTGGTGATTTCCGGGTTGCCGTTGCTGTATAACTTGATTCCGGCCGAAGTGTTTCCGGTAATGGTGCAGTTGGCAATTGTCGGAGCAGCTTCGGTGCAGTAGATTCCGTTATTGGCCCCGGTTATGGTAAAGCCGGTGAGGATACTGTCGGCATCTTCGCCGCCGGAGAATGTTACTGCCCGGCCGCCGCCGTTAATAATCGTGGCCGCCACGACTGCAGGGTCATCGGGATTTGCCGAGCTGACCGTGAGTTTTTTGCCTTTGAAATTTATGCTTTCTTGATAGGTTCCTTTGTCGGCTACAATCGTCTGACCGGCCTGTCCGGCCGCTATGGCATGCTGGATATAGTCGTAATATTTACCTGTAGTCAGATTCTGAACCGGGCCGTCGAGTCCCGAATAAGCAAACTCCAGTGAGACGCCCTCGATTTCGCCGTAATTGCTATTTTGCCAGACGATCGTATCGGCGTTTATTGCCGGTTTCATCCCATAGGGAAAACCGAAAAGTTCTACATCCATCACGCTATGTTCTTTGGTAAGGCAGCAGACTTTGATTTGGCCGCCGTAGCTTCTCCCCTGGATATATACAATCAGACAGCCATCGATGTCCGGCTGCTGCTGTCTGTCGTTGGCCCTGGCTATTACCAGCTCCCTGATATTTGTGGTTTCGGAGATATCGGCGCCGTAAATATCTCCTCTATCGTTTCGCTCATCCGTCCAGACAACGACGTTGCCGGAAATGGCAGGGTCGTACTGACGGTCGGAATCGCTGCATATAGTAAAGACTTTGACGTCATGTATATTCGATATATCGGCGCCGTAAATATCGCCTTCGGCTTCCCATACGACAATATCATCGGATATATCTATGACGTCGTCGAAATCTTCGCCGTAATCTTCATAGGGATATGGATCGCGTCTGCCCACGTGTTCGGCGATAGTGAAATAAACCGGCCTGTTCAGGTCGGTGATATCGGCGCCGCATATACTGTAGGGCGTATTCCTCCATTCGCTCTCGACGTTCTTGTTTATGTCGAGATGTTCGAGCCAGATGACTTTATTGCCTGAAACGGCAGGGTGGCTGTAGGATTGGGTGTTGCTGTACTGTCTTAAGGTGACTTCTGTCCCGTCGGCAATGTTCTTGGCCATGATACCGAGACATTCCGGGCCTCGGAAACCTGATGATGTCGGGCCAAAGGCCCACACGACGATGTCTCCATCGATCTTGGGTTGCGTGTTGATTCCGCCGCCAATAAACGTTTCATCAAGCTCGCCGCCTGCGAGGTCTTTGCACTTGATAGACCAACTGTAATTATCGAACTGGCCTACGCTGTATACGACTTTTGAGCCTGAGACGGATGGATAGTGAAAATATTCTTCGGTATTGAAACCTGGTTCTAAATTATACTGGTTGTTCGTTACGGCTACGGTTGCCACCTCTATCAAACGAGGCTCACTATCGACAAAACCGTCAGTGACAACGAGTTCGAACACATATGTGCCTTCTTCTTCACAAGTGAAGTAAGGACTCGCCGTGTCGGCATTTCTCAGGGCAACTTCAGGTCCTTCCAACTGTGTCCATTTGTATGACAGCTCGTCAATGCGGTCGGGATCGTAAGAACCGCTGCCGTCGAGAGTGACCCGGCTTGATAAGGGAGAGACTTGATTTGGCCCGACTTCGATAATCGGGGGGCGGTTGCCGACAAGAATCAGCACTTCATCGGGCTCACTGAAATCCTCGGCACCAATTACGACCAGCTCGAATCGATATTCACCTTCGATTTCCGGCATGAATGTGGGGTGCATGCCGGTCGGATCGGTCATTTCTACAGCCGGGCCGACGAGCTGATCCCACTCGTATTGGAGAACACTACAAGGATCGTAAACGAAACTGCCGCTGCCGTCGAGGGTAATCAATTGGAACTCTGCCACGTGTTGGTCGGGACCCGCATCGGCTACCGGCTCTGTGGGCGGACCGATAGAGAATTCTATTGCCAGCTCTTCGTGCAGATAATAACGGTCATTATACGAAGCTTGTGTTCCGACTGTACCGTTGGCGTTTTCTATTCCTACAGTATGTTGATAGAGATAGGCATCATCGGAGAAATTTTTGTACTGGATAAGGATTTTGCCCGATCTGCTGATTTTTACTTCTGCGTTTACCGAGCCGCCGAAGCCCATCTCATAATCGAAGAACTGGATAACCGTATAGCGGCCGAACTGCTGGTAGAAGATTTTCGAGAAATCCGATGGATACATGTACGTCCACAACCATGCTATGATATTATTGGATTCATCGTCGGCCGGGATTTCCTGATTTATATAGGTTGCCGGCGCCGCACTAAAGCTGATCAGGCCGTTCGACTGAATGTAGAACTGGCTGTAAGTGTTGCCGTAGAAATTAAAATCGAATCCCAGCGGGAAGGGGCCTACAAAATCCTCGAAACTATATTCGAGCCCGGTGATAACAGTTCCCGTCTCTTCAATATCGATCCAGTTATAATTCGGTCCCCAGTTACTATCACTGTCGAGCCAGTGGTAGCCGTAGTCGTCGGGCTCACTGCCTATTCTGCAGGTAACGATAACGATATCAGGCAAACTTGTGTCTTCTCCGTCATTGACGATTAGTTGGAAGACGTATTGTCCTATAAGGTTGGGCGTAAAACTGGGGGCCTGCATGTTCGGATCCAGCAACTCCACACTCGGCCCTGAAACCTGAGACCAGCTATAGCTTAAAACATCGTTCTCGTCGGGATCATACGATGCCGAGCCATCGAGTGCTACCTCCTGGCGGGGTTCACAGGCCTGCTCGTCTCCTGCATCTGCAAACGGGGTACGGTTACCCACAACTATCATCACGCTGTCGGGTGAACTGTAAAAACTGCCGTCAAATACTGTAAGCTCGAAAATGTAAATATCCTCGACTGGAGGTGCAAAGTTGGGATTAGGGGTGTCCTGATTCAAAATGACGACGTTCGGGCCGCTGATCTGTCGCCATTGATAGGAAATAATATCGCCGGGGTCAAAATCGAAAGAGCCGTTACCGTCAAGTGTGATGTTCTCTACTATTGCATTGAAGAACTGGTCTTCTCCAGCATCCGCCGCCGGCCTGGCGTTGGCGGTAAATTCATCGGCGCCGATATCAATTCGCGGTCCCATGACAACGAATTCACCGTCGATATCGCGCTGCCACGGATAGGGGGCATAATTCGGATCTCCTGCATCACGGCACGGCGAATCGGCGGCTATGTGGTAATCATCACCAAAAAGAGGATCCTGGGATATATTGCCGTCAAGACCGGTTTTGTCGGCCGGGCCATCATATATTTCTTCGCCGGTTTGTGGATCCTGTGAAAGATAATTACCCGGAGTATTATTCCAAACATTATTAAATGCTATCAGATCTTCCTCAAGGCCGGCAGAAAATATTCCTCCTCCGGATTTGGCATTACAGATTATATTGTTGACTATCATGCACCGATCAAGCTCGGACATGGATGCGGCATAAATATTACCAGCGAAACCGTTTCCGTCTCCGCCATAGCTTGAATCGTTACCGACGATGGTATTGTTAATAAGCTGCCCATTGTGCAGCAGGACGACACCTCCACCAATTTGAGCCGAATTGTTATATATCAAATTGTTGCTAATTATTGGATGCCCAATTTGACCGGTTTCAGTCGCAGGATCACTAAAAGGATATGTCATTATCCCCGCACCGGCGAACGAAGTATTGTTTCTTATTATGTTATTCGTAATAATAGCCTCACATTCTATGCAGGCGATTGCACCTCCATAGCACTCACTCAGTGTGTCTCCCGTACTCAAAGCACTGTAGTTATTGGCAATAACATTACGTTTAATGATTGGCGAAGCATTTTTGCAGTAGATGCCGGCTCCCCAGACAATTTCTTCCCCAAAGAGAAGGTTCACTGTCCCGTATCCGCCGGTGATAGTAAATCCGGCCAGTACCGCTTCGGAAGTTTCACCGTTTTCAAATGTTACAACGCTGCCCTTACCTTGGCCGTCGATAATCGTGGCCTCTACAATTTCAGGATCGTTCGGATCTGTGCTGGTAACGACAATATTCTTACCGAGGAAATTGATGTTCTCGGAATATGTACCGGTTTCGACAATGACCACGTCTCCGTTATTACTGCCGTCTATTGCCTGCTGGATAGTCGCATAATCGGCCGGAACCAATCCTGTTTCCGCTTGTGAATTTGTAGTTGCTATCGACAATAGAGCAAGACTCAATAGAATCGCCCTCTTCATTTTTTTGCCCTTTCCAATATATATCACAAGTTCGAAAACACAGATATAAGCCAGGTTTGGAATACAGACCCGATGCAAAAAGGAAGCAGCTTACGAAAAAAAACGAAGTCTCGTGGAAACTTGCAAGCCCGCCTCCTTAACCTGACCATATATAACTTTAACATATAAATGGTTGAATTTTCAAGACATATTATGACTATTGCTCTGTTTATATTACAACCAGAACGTTGCCGTCTATTTAATTAAGACGTTTAAAGGCGGTTTTCGTTACGAAAAATTCGTTTTTTTCGGAAAAATTCAGCTTTGCAGGATTGCTTTCTGGCTGATATCAGTAGCGAGAACTGGTTGCTTTGTCGGCTATTTCGGAATTGGCAGGCCGAGTTCGACAAGAACTTTCTTCATGTCCTCCCAGACCCTTCTGCGGTTCTCCTGTGAATAATTTCGCAGCAGATAAGCGGTGTGATACGTCGCCATAAGCTTCACGGGGGGCCTGCCGAGCCCGGCGTAATATTCATGGAACTGGCCACGTAGTTGCCCTATAGGCTTGGTTGTGTTTAAAAGTGTCTTGGCTGCGTGAGCGCCAAGCGCTACGATAATTTCAGGTTCTATTATCTCAATCTGCCTTTGGAGGTAGGGCAGGCAGCTTATTATCTCTTCTGCCCGGGGATCGCGATTCTCGGGCGGTCGGCACTTTAATATATTGCCTATAAAGACATCGCTTCTTTTAAGCCCACAGGCCTCGATTATCTTATCCAAAAGCTGGCCGGCCCTGCCGACGAAAGGCCGGCCTTGTGCATCTTCATCGGCTCCGGGTGCTTCGCCGACGAACATAATGCGGGCGTTAGAATTGCCCTCTCCCGGCACTGAGTTTGTCCGCAACGAGCCAAGTTCGCATTTACGGCATTGATTAGCCTGTTCGGCGATTTTTTCAAGCTCCGAGGTTTTTTCAGCTACAGCCATGCTATCCTCCTGTTCTTGTTGTTCGAGTGTTTCAGCTTTGCCCCTAAGAGCGAAGCCGGTGAAAAACCGCTCCATTTCAAGGTGCTGCCGGATCACTTTATTAATATCAATGTTATTTCCCATCTCGGCCAATTCTAACGGCACTTTTGGTGCTCTGCAACAACCTATAACCTATGCCCGGGTATTTTTTACACGAGATTTTGTATAACCCCGATGCACATAAAAAAGGCGAGGCAATATCTTAGCCTCGACTCACCCATAAAGAATGAAAATATATTGATTTTTTAGTTTTAGCCCCAATTCTCTTTGGATATTATTCTAATGGAGAGCTGTTCTTTTAGTCCTTATGCGATAAGAAGTTAGGGAATGTTTCAAAAAAGTATGAATGAATATGTATCTATTCCGGCATTTTTTCATTCCAGCGGTGGTGTTGAAGGTCACAAAAAAGGTAATTCATGTATTTTTTTCTTGACCGCTTTTCAGAAACACTCTACTATTGAATAAAGTAAGCAGCATATGACGAACGATAATTATGGGGTGTCCCATATTTACTTTGATGCTTAATTGCTACTATGTGAAGGGGCACAAATAAGGGAAAAGCCTTAAAAGCTTGATCCCTGACGGTATTTAAGTTGCAAAGACGCTTTTTAGCGCCAATTATAAACTTTGAACGGCAAAATGGACTTAAGACCACTGATTTGGTGTTAAAAGTGAATTTAGCGTGAAACGGAATCTGCTTGAAAAAGCATTCGCTTATACGCGAGGGAGTGTTAGTTTTGGGCAAGAAATCAGCTATTTATAGAAAACAAAGAATTATTTTAGTGCCGAAAATAATACAATTTCCAATTTTCGGAGATTTTGGCATAGGTGGCTGATTCTGCGCTCGGGCGAAAAGGATTTCGTAACTCACAACCAATTCTTTGTAGCTTTCCTGCCGGGAACCCATGATTTGTTCAATTGAGCTATGTTATGAGCACTCAATGAGAACTACAAGGGAAAGGTAGAAGATTATGGACGCCATAATGATGGAAATCCTGCTCCCGGATATCATGGCCACCATTATTGCCTTTCTTCTGGGGATCGGTCTGACTGCCGTTGTTAGTCAGATAATTGCCAGAGCGAAGGCTAAAACTTTGGAACAGGACCTGGAACGCCAGGTTGAAGGTGCCAAAAGGGAAGCAGAGAACATAATTAAGTCCGCCCAGATTGATGCGGCCGCGGAGACTATCAAGAAAAAAGAAGAATTTGCTGCCGAGGCAAGTAAGGCACGCGCTGAGCTGCACGAAATTGAAATGCGACTGACCAAACGTGAGGATGCGCTTGATCGTCAGACCGAACTGCTCGGCCAGCGTGAAAAGACGTTGAAGCAGCAACAAAAGGAGGTTGAAAGAAGGGTCTACAACATCGGCCTGAAGGAAAAACAGCTTTCGGTACTGATGGCGCAGCAGAAGAACCAGTTGCTTAAAATCACTGCAATGAATGTTGAGGAGGCTAAGGAGCTGCTCCTGAAGCGTCTCGAAGACGAATGCGAGCACGAGATGTCGTCATTGATTCAACGCAAGGTGGAAGAAACCATTGAAACCGCCGACGAGAAAAGCCGGGAAATCATCAACTCTGCCATTCAGCGTTATGCCGCTGAGCAGACCTGCGAGGCAACGGTTTCGACTGTCGAGATACCGAATGACGATATGAAGGGCAGGATCATCGGCAGAGAAGGACGAAATATTCGTGCCTTTGAAAAAGCTACCGGCGTAGATGTCATCGTCGATGATACACCCGGGATGATCGTTGTCAGCGGCTTTAATCCCGTCAGACGCGAGGTAGCCCGCCTCTCGATGGAGCGGCTCATACAGGATGGGCGAATACATCCTTCCCGGATCGAAGAGCTTGTTGCCCAGACGAAAAAGGACGTCAACCATAAGCTGTTGCAGATTGGCAAAGATGCCACCGTCGAGACCAATATCCGGGGATTGAACAACAAGATAATCAGTTTGCTTGGTGCTTTGAGTTACAGAACGAGTTACGGCCAGAATGTCCTTCGTCACAGTGTCGAGGTTGCTTTTCTATCTCAGGTCATGGCCGATGAGCTTGGCCTGGACGGCTCGCTGGCAAGGCGTGCCGGACTGCTGCACGACATCGGCAAGGCCATCGATCATGATATCGAAGGCAACCACCCCACGATAGGTACGAATTATCTTAAGCGCTTCAATGAATCGAGTGTTGTTTTGAACGCCGTCGCGGGTCATCACGGCGACGTGCCGCCGGATAATCCTTATACTCCACTGGTTGCCGCCGCCGATGCAATAAGCGCTTCTCGCCCGGGCGCCCGGAGAGAAACGCTTGAAAGGTATATCAAGCGGCTGGAAAAACTCGAGGAGATTGCCGGAGGCTTTAAGGGTGTTGAAAACGCGTACGCGATTCAGGCAGGGCGCGAAATCCGGGTTATCGTATGTGCCGAGGAAGTGGACGACGATTCGGCTATGAAAATCGCCCGTGATATCGCCAACAAGGTCGAGAGCGAAATGACCTATCCCGGCGAGATCCAGATAACGCTGCTGCGCGAGGTACGCTGTATCGAATACGCGAAATAGGCTCGTATGTCGTTATACTAAATACGAATCATGAAATTAAATATTCTATGTATTGGTGACATAGTCGGTCGGCCCGGCAGGCGGATTATTGCCGATAAGCTAAAAGTTATTGTCAAAGAGCTTGGCGTTGATTGCGTAATAGCCAACGCCGAAAACGCCGCCGGCGGTTCCGGCCTGACGCGGCAAATCTACGATAAATTGCTGCGTTACGGCGTGAACCTCATTACTTTGGGCGACCACACCTATCGTAAAAGGGAAATCATACCCACGCTGGAAACCGCGGACAATATTGTCCGACCGGCCAATTTCTCCAAACATGCAGCCGGAAAAGGCTTTGCAATCTACAAGACTTCCAAAGGTCCGACCGTTGCGATAGTCGCTCTGATAGGGCGTCTTTTTATGAAGCCCGGGGATTGTCCCTACGATGCTATTGACAGAATCCTGCCCCAGCTCGAACAAAAGGCCGAAATAATAATCGTCGATTTTCACGCCGAGGCGACCAGCGAAAAGATTGCCATGGGTTATCATCTCGACGGCAGGGTGAGCCTGTGTTTCGGCACTCATACCCACGTCGTAACCGCCGACGAGAGGATTCTGCCCAAAGGCACCGCATATATCACCGATATCGGCATGACCGGCGCCCACGATTCGGTACTCGGCCGCGGCGTCGAGAGTGTCCTGAAGGCGTTCAGGACGCAGATGCCTTTTCCATTCGAGATTGCGACCGGCGATGTCAAAATAAACGCGGTCCTGGTCACCGTAGACAGCAATACGAAAAAGGCCGAGCATATCCGGCGCATCAGCGTCAACACGGAAACCGAAGATAAGACAATCTACGACAGCGACGACGGCAAGCCCGAATACTTAAATAACAATTTCTGATTTCGTGCTGCGTTCAGCGTACTGAGTGCTGAGTTTGCAATTTATCATCCAGACGCTGTCCGCCGAACATAGAACGCTGAACGAGCAAATTGGCTTTGATTGGCTTTGTTTTTGCTTGACAAAATCCGTCCAAAATCCCAAAAACCTCCATAAACTCTTACTTTTAATGACATTGCAACAAATTGCCCATTTTAACATTGGGTTTGTTTTTTCAAACAGGGTCAAAACTACGAAACCACGAATCCACACGAATTAACACATATGTATTAAATCCTGATACCCTGATTTCTGCCTTTTCCATTCTGCCTCCTTTATCATTATTCAATTGTCAATAATCAATAGACAATTAGTTAGGTATTATACTAAATTATCCTCTAAAAATCAAGCTATTTCTGAAAAAAGCTCCATTACACGGCGTTTATTATTCGTTGTGCGTTCTGCGTATGCCGTACAGCGTAGAGACATCCAGAAATGTAGGATGGAGCAGCTTGTACCTTAGGCACGAGCTGCCCATGCGGATTCTTCGCGGCAAAAAAGAGAGACGCAAGATAGCACTGGTTGCAACCGCTCACTATCTATTGCGTTGCATGCATGCGATGCTGATCCGGTGCGAGCCTTGGCGTGATGTGGCGTGATGG